>Ga0187849_1000072_pt1 | contig 140779 bp, 136 predicted proteins | sample June2016WEW_4_10_2_FD_132412 | JGI IMG/M metagenome (GOLD analysis project Ga0187849, IMG submission 132412) | Peatland microbial communities from SPRUCE experiment site at the Marcell Experimental Forest, Minnesota, USA - June2016WEW_4_100 | ecosystem: Environmental > Terrestrial > Soil >... | reverse complement strand
TCCATATCGACGGGAAGGTTTGGCACCTCGATGTCGGCTCGTCGCATCCTGGGGCTGAAGCCGGTCCCAAGGGTTGGGCTGTTCGCCCATTAAAGCGGTACGCGAGCTGGGTTTAGAACGTCGTGAGACAGTGAACGAAACCGCGCTGTCTATAAACTTGGCTATTTGCTGGAAAAGCCGAAAGTATCCTGCGCTACTCGTCCTCGAGAAGTCGTGGCCATTACACCCGGATCGTACGCTCGGGAGCCATGGACAGCGAGGAAAGTGACAATGCGACAGGTGCGGCCAATCAGCAGGAAAGGCTGGATGCGTATATCGCGGGTTTCGTCGATGGAGAAGGAAGCTTTCACGTAGCGATCCAAAGGAACCGTTGTACGAGAGTCGGTTGGCAACTCGTGCCTGAGTTTCGAGTAAGTCAGGACGTGAGCCGGGCCCGGATCTTGGATCTGGTTCGGGCTCAGGTCGGCTGCGGATCTATACGGGAGAATCACCGTGGCTCGATGGACCATACGATGGTGTTCGTGGTCAGAAGGCGACAAGATCTCCTCGAGAAAGTGATCCCGTTCTTCGAACGAAATCCGTTGCTGAGCTGTAAACAAGGAGAGTTCGTGACCTTCGCTGGAATCGTCCGGCGAATGGATGTTGGCGAGCACCTTGACGGAGATGGATTCCGGCGACTAGCAGCCGTGGCTGTTCGTATGAATGGCGGTGGCCGGTATCGCCGGTTCAATCGCAGTTCAGAATCCAGAATCCTCAGAGACCATATGCCAAGCACCACCTCCATAGTGGAGTGGTGAAGAGATGGTCCGACCTGCATGGCGACATGCAGAGCCAGGCAGAAATGAACTGGCCCCCGGCGCTTGGTAGCGCCGGTGGTAACAAGAGTGTCGGTCCCTATCCGATGCAGCCGCAGGAGACCTGAGGAAGGCTGTCCCCAGTACGAGAGGACCGGGACGGACGTAGCTCTCGTGTGCCAGTTGTCCTGCCAAGGGCACGGCTGGTTGGCGACCTACGGATGGGATAAGCGCTGAAGGCATCTAAGCGCGAAGCTCGTTCCAAGATGAGGTCTCCCACAGGGAAACCTGGTAAGGCCCGTGGCTAGACGACCACGTTGATAGGCCGGAGGTGTACGCACGGCAACGTGTTCAGCCGACCGGTACTAATCGGCCGAGGGCTTGGAGCTATTGCTCGTGCTCGCTATGGAACGCTCGAGGGGCGGCCGGCCGGTCGCTCCACCGGCGTCGGTGTGCCGCATCTGCAAGGGAAGCGGGCACATAGACGCCAGGAGCGAAGGTTTCCGGTGACCATGGCGGCGGGGAAACACCCGTTCCCATTCCGAACACGGCAGTTAAGCCCGCCAGCGCCGATGGTACTTGGGGGGCATCCCCCCGGGAGAGTAGGACGTTGCCGGGATTTGTCCGAAGGCCCCCTGCAGCTGCAGGGGGCCTTCTTGTCGATCACGTGAGGCGAACCCTAGGGTCGAGGACGGCGTAAAAGGCGTCGACGACGATGTTCGCCACCACTATGAAAGTCGATGCGAGGATCACGAGCGCGATGATGACCGGCAGGTCCTCGCGGGTGATGGATGTCAGGAGCTGATTGCCGAGGCCTGGGAGGCCGAACACGTTCTCGGTCACAATGACTCCGCCGAGTAGGGTACCGAGGTCGATGCCGAACTCGGTGAGCACCGGCGTCAGAGCGGCGCGCAGACCGTGACGGTAGATGACCCGTCTCTCGGTGAGTCCCTTCGCGCGCGCTGTCCGGATGTAATCCTCGCCCAGCACGTCCAGCATGGAACCGCGCGTGAGGCGCGAATAAATCGAGGCGGTGACAAGAGCGATGGTGAACCAGGGCAAGATCAGATGCCGCGCCCATTCGGCCGGGTCCTGGGTAATGCTGGCGTAGCCGGTCACGGTGAAGAAGTTGAAGCCCACTCGGTGCAGTTCGAAGAAGAACACCAGCAGAAACAACTCGCCGAGAAGGAATGTCGGCATGGAATAGAAGAACAGCGCGAAGGCGGTGACGCTGCGGTCGGCGAGTGTGCGCGGGCGCCTGGCCGCGAGCACACCCGAGGTGACACCGATGATGAGCCATATCAGAGCTCCTCCCGCTGCGAGGGACGCGGTCACGGGGAGGTCCTGGCCGATGATGGTAGTGACCGACTCATTGCCCACGTACGAGTAGCCAAGGTTCCCGTGGAGCAAGCGCGAAAGATAATGGCCGTACTGGACGATCAGTGGCTGGTCGAGCCCGAGGTTGTGACGGACGGCTGCGAGTGTCTGGGCGTTCGCCAGGCGCCCGGCGATCAGGCGAGCGGGGTCGTTGGGGGCGACGAAGTATAAGATAAATACGACTGTCACTACCACCCAAAGCACGAGCGCCCCGAAGGCGATACGCCGTGCCAGGAAGCGCGTCATAGCGAGCTGTCCTCGTCAGCTGTGTTCAGCAGGACGGTGTGGGTCAAAACACTGGCGCCCTTGCGGGTGAACAGACGGTTGTAGCGAGGGTCGAAGGCATCGCGGACGCTGTCGCCCAGGAGGTTGAAAGCGAGCGTCGTAGCGAGTAGGGCCAAGCCGGGGAAGATCAAGTACCACCAGGCCACCTGGTAGTACTGGAGGGCCTCCGACAGCATGTCCCCCCAGCTCGGGGTCGGTGGCACGATCCCGATCGCGAGAAACGAGAGAGTGGCCTCGAAGACGATCGACGCCGGGATGAGAAGTGTGAGGTAGACGATGACCTGGGCGAGCACGTTTGGCAGGATGTCAACGAACATGATGCGCAGGTCGCCGGAACCGAGCGCGTGGGCTGCCTCGACGAACTCCTTTTCCTTGACCGAGAGGACCTGGCCGCGCACTATGCGGCCGACCGAGGCGAACGAGAAGAAAGCGATCACCCCGATGATCACCAGCAGGCGGTCGCTGTTGCCGACGACCGACACCAGAGCAATGGCGAAGATCAGATAGGGTAGCGACAGCACGGCGTCCATGAAACGGGCCAGGATTGTGTCCACCACCCGGCCGAAGTAACCGGCCGCGAGACCGATGACCACACCGACTGCAGTGGCCAGCGAGCTCGCCACCACGCCGACTAGGAGCGAGATCCGAGCGCCGTAGCAGATGCGAACGAGTACGTCACGCCCCAGCTCGTCCGCGCCAAGCAGGAAGTGACGGCCGGGACCGACCGGTATGCCCGCAGGGGAGCGGCCGAAGGAGTATTGGGTGTCAGGACCGTGACCGGTCAGGTGTGCCACCACCGGGGCGAGCACTGCCATCAGGATGATGAGCACGATAACGACGCACGAGCCGATTGCCGCCCGATCGTGTCGCAGCCGTTCGAAGGCCAACCGCGAAGGGCTACGGCCCTCGATGGTCGTGGCTGCCCCGACGCTGGTCTCGGCCTCGGGACCGCCGATCCCTAAGTTCATCCCCTGAGTCACGATGTGCCCCGAGGGATGGCAGACTGGCCGCCGCCGCGTGTCCCGGTGCCAGGCCTGCCTAGCGACGCGATATCGGCCACCCCTGGCGGTGGTGCTTCGGGGAGTTTTTCACCGTCGGACAGCGGAAAGTGGCACGCGACAGTATGTCCAAAGCTGTCGCCGAGCCGTGGCTCGAGCACAGGCACCTCCTCGGCGCAGCGGGCTTGAGCCTTCGGGCAGCGTGGGTGGAACCTGCATCCACTCGGGGGGTCGACGGGTGAAGGGACATCACCACCCAGCACGGTGCGCGTGCGACGGTCGGCTTCGTCGGGATCGGGCACCGGGATGGCAGACTGGAGTGCCTTCGTGTAGGGATGACGAGGCCGGTTGTAGAGGTCGTCGCGTTCGGCCACCTCCACTATCTGTCCGAGGTACATCACCGCGACGCGGTCGCTTACATGGCGCACGACAGAGAGGTCGTGGGTGATGAATACGTAGGTGAGGTGGAACTCCTCCTGGAGGTCGGCGAGGAGGTTGATCACCTGGGCGCGGACTGACACGTCGAGGGCGGACACCGGTTCGTCGGCCACGATGAGTTCTGGTTGGAGTGCTAGGGCGCGTGCCACCCCAATCCGCTGGCGCTGGCCTCCCGAGAACTCCGCGGGGAACCGGTTGTAGTGCTCGGGGTTAAGTCCCACCAGTTCCATGAGGTGCTGGACGCGTTCCTTGCGCTGATCGGAGCCGATCTTCGGCTCGTGGATGATGAAGGGATCGCCGATGATGGACCCGACCCGCCGGCGGGGATTGAGCGAGCTGTAGGGATCCTGGAAGATCATTTGCATCCGTCGACGGTAGGGACGCAGTCGCCTGCGGCTCAAGCGCGAAATGTCCTCACCATCGATGAGCACGGTGCCCGATGTCAGCTCGACCAGCCGCGTGATGCAGCGTGCCAGGGTCGACTTGCCGCAGCCTGTCTCTCCTACGAGGCCCACAGTCTCGCCGCGCACGACGTCCAGGGTCACATCGTCGACAGCATGCACGACCTCAGAGCTGCGCTGGAGGAGTCGACCGGTACGAACAGGGAAGTGCTTGGTTACCCCCTCGAGACGAACGAGGGCATCGGGTTGGGAGCTCGGTCGGGACGAGGAGCGCGATACCATCACGCTTCGTCCTTGCCCAGATTTGCAATCGGGCTGCCCTCTACGGCCGACGGTATCGAGCCGCCCTGCGCTGCAGAGGCAGCATGCCGACGCACGTCTGTCTCCACGGATGACCCGGTGAGCTCGGTTGGCAGCCAACAAGCCGAGCGATGGATCGAAGTGCCGACAAGGCGCAAAGGTGGTGAGGCGGTACGGCACCTGGGCATCGTGAAGGCACAGCGTGGATGAAACGGGCACCCCGAGGGTGGGTTGATAAGGCTCGGTGGTTGCCCAGCGATGGACGGCAAGCGTTGTCCCTCGTGGCCGCTCTGGGGCAGCGAGTTGAGCAAACCGGCGGTGTAGGGGTGGTGCGGGCTGTAGTAGATGTCTCGTGTGCAAGCGGATTCCATTACCCTGCCCGCGTACATGATCATGACCTCGTGGGCCATGTCGGCGATGATCCCGAGGTCATGGGTGATGAGGATGACGGAGATACCAAGCTCGTCTTGGAGATGCCTGATCAGCTCCATGATCTGCGCCTGCACGGTAACGTCTAGCGCCGTAGTCGGCTCGTCGGCCACCAGTAACGCCGGGTTGAGAGCAAGCGCCATCGCTATCATCGCTCGCTGCCGCATGCCGCCGGAGAACTGATGGGGGTAGTCCTTGACCCGCTCCTCGGGACGGGGGATGCCGACCAGGCCCAGCAATTCCACGACGCGTGCTCGCGCAGCTGGCTTGTCGATCTCCTGGTGGGTTCGGATCATCTCCATGATCTGCCACCCCACTCGGTAGTAGGGGTGAAGGCTCGACATCGGGTCCTGGAAGATCATCGCGATCTTCGCCCCCCGCACCGCACGGAGCTCAGCCGGGGACATGGTGAGCAGGTCTTTTCCGTCGAGGAGGGCGCGGCCCGACACTCTGGCCCCGACCGTAAGGCCTATCGTCGTTTGGACAGCGACACTCTTGCCCGAGCCGGACTCGCCGACAATGCCTAGCGTCCGGCCGGAGTCCACTGCGAAGCTGATACCCCTCACGGCCTCGACGACTCCGTCGGGAGTGGGGAACGAGACGACAAGATCCTCCACTTCGAGCAGCAAGTCATTCACTCCCTGGGTAAGGAAGCCCAGCCGACAGGCCTACATGCTGCCAGAGATACGACGACCGGGCAGCTTCTGTCGCACGCCGTATGGCCCACGTGCTCGCCCTATCTTCTGAGGCTCAAGATCGAAGTAACTCTATGTGCGGTAGTGGGAAAAAGCGACATGAGCAAGAAAATGTGATCCCCGGCGTCTGAGACGCCGGGGATCACACAGAACCTAGCCTTTCCTACCCACTTCAGCTGCTGAGCCAGACGTTGGTGATGTCGCAGTTCTCCGTCCAGACATTGAAGTAGCAATTGTGGAGCTTGCTGGAGTGGTAGATGGATACCTTCTGCGCAGCGATAGGGACCACAGCGGCGTCGGTCATGATCTGCTTTGCGGCATCCTGCCAGTAGACCGTGGCCTGGCTTGCCGAGGTAGCGGACTCGGCCTTGTCGATGTAGGAGTTCACTGTCGAGCTGTTGTAGTCGCCGTAGTCGACGCTGTTGGGCCCGTAGGTTCGGCCGTCGAAGAGCGGCTCGATGATGGAGCGACCGTTATTGCCCAGCCAGTCCGGGATCCATCCAGGCTCTGCGATGTCCCAGGCGCCCGATTTCGTGGCGCTCACGTTCTCTAAGTACTTCGAATAGAAGTCGCTAGCCGTCGAAGAGATCAGGTTGACCTTGAAGCCTGCAGCCTGGAGGGCTGACTGGTCGGTCTGGGCGACCTGGGGGTGAACGGTGTTGGTGCGGTACACCAGGTTCAGCGTGATCTGCCCCGGTGAGTAGCCAGCTTGGGCAAGGAGCGCCTTAGCCTTGGCCGGATCACCGTTGTTGCCGGTCGTCGGATACGGGTCATAGCCCGGGACGTTCCCAACGCTGCCGCCTGGTATCACTTGGTTGAGAGGTTGGGAGATCACCGAGCCACCGTAGACCTCTGAGTCCGCCGTCTTGTTGAAGGCGTACTCGAGGGCCTGGCGTACGGGCAGCTTGCTTAGCGCTCCCCCGTTGTTCGGGCTCAGGAAGTTGATCACTATGTAGGGGTTGATGGTGATGAAGTTGCTCGCGCCCTGTGGGCCGATGACGAGGTCCGGGTCATGGCTCGCCACCATTCCGGCCAGCTGTGAGGTGTCGACGTTCTGGTCCCATTCCATTTGAGCTGTGCCGGCCTGAATCTGCTGCACGGCGGCAATGGGTGTATTGGCTACGCCCTCTTCGATGTTGACCTTGTTCACGTACCCATGGCGCAGGGGGTCACTGGACGCGTCCCAGGACGGGTTGCGCACCAGGACAATGCTCCTGTTGGGGTTGTAGCTCTGGACCTCGTAGGGCCCGTCGGACAAGAAGTGCTGGGCCAAGTCGGTGCTTCCCGGCAGGTACTTGAGGTCCTCGACCGGCGCGGGCGACGAGAACGTCATCGCTAGGATGTTGATGAAGTCCGAGGCCGGTTGGGTGAGCGTGAATTGCACCGTCTCGGCACCGGTGGCCTTCACTCCTGCGATGTTGTGGGTGTCGATGTAGTTCTTGATGCTCGCCACGTCGCCGCTGACATTGGTGAACCCGTTGCAGTAGCTCTGCATTCCGACGATCGTCGCCTCGAAGTACCCTGGGGCACCAACAGGGTTGACCGGATTGCACAGGCGTTTCATGCCCAGGACCTCGTCGGCGGCAGTCACCTGACGAGGTGGGCTGCTGTTCCACTTGGCCCCCGAACGAATCGTGATGGTGTACGTCTTGCCGCCGTTGGTGATGGTAGGCATACCCGTCGCCAGGTCCGGTACCGGGTTTGCCTGGCCTGCGGTGGTAGAGGCCGTCGGGTATTGGTAAAGCTGCCGGGCGATCGCCCGCAGCAGCGTGTAGGTGACGTCGTAGTAGGCGGAAGCGGTGTCGAAGTGGTCCACGTCGGACGACCCCACGACCGTGAGAGTGCCGCCTCTGGTCGCCCCCGACGGCGTGGGAGCGCTCGGCGTGCTAGGTGAGGAGGAACATGCCGCAAGGAGCAGCGCCGCCATGGCGGTGCTCGCACCGATCATCACCAACGTCTTGGTCAATCGCACGATCTTCCCCTCGCTTTCTCGGTTGGCTCACGCCGTGTTCATGCCAGTGCAACGTTACGAGAATGTTACTGTTCTGCGACGCCTTGACGTTGGGATCCCATTCGTCGCACTGGCTTCGCATCACCCGAGGGCTTGGGGATTGTGCCGGCTGGGTCATGGTTGGTTCTGCTTCGCAACACCAGGCGGAGACCATTCCCTTCAGGACTGTGAGTCTCCATCCCGCCGCTGGGCGTGATTCGTCCCGGTAGAGGCTGTGCTCATCAGCGCGATCGACGCAGGCTCTACACTCGGCACGTGGTCAGAGACGCAGCTTCTGGCCGTTCGAGACGGTCGGGCCGTCCCAGGCCGGCGGGCCGAGCTCGGGAACCTGATGCTCGGGCGGCTGGTGTTCGCAACCGCGGTGGGAAGAACCACAACAAGGAGAACCCCTACAGGGAGAGTAAGAGTAAGAGCAAAGATTCCTCTCGAGGAGTAGGCGCGCGGCGTCAGGTTGCGGCAAGAGGGACAGGAGGTCCTGCTCGTGCGGCTAAGAGCGGCTGGCCGCGCGGCCCTGTCAGCAGATCAGGCCGCTCTCCGGGGAGATCCTCACTGGATGAACCACCTGTGGGCAGACCTGTGGGCAGAAGCAGGGCCGGGACGTCGCCACGGAGAGGAACCCGGCCCGACAGGTCGCAGGCAGGCAGGTCCCGGGAAGGTACGCCACCTTCGAGCACGCGCCGTGTCGCTGCACCTGGAGACAGGCCTCCTGAAAGGAGGACTGAACTAGGGGCATCCCCAAATAGACGGCCCCAGGCAAGCCGACCTTCGCCAGCGAGCAGAGCCGCGACGGAGAAGCGTTCACCCGGGCCGAGCTTCCCGCGCGCTTGGGGAAGCGTGGCCCGAAGAGGAGCGCGCTCGATGTGGCTGACCGTCACCGACGCCGCACCGCCTGTAGTTCGAGATCCCGGCCGGCCCGCACGTTCACGCCAAACGCAGTGGGTGCGGGAGGAGCCGGACGACATGGACGGGTCCTACGCGTCCGCGGGCCCGACACGAGGTCGGCGCCCGCGGACAGAGCCGCGTTCGCCAACAGCCAAGGCCGGGCGTTCTGCCGCCACGTCTGCCGCAAGGAGTGAAGGCACTGCGCGGCGGCGTGGCGCGACCGAGGAGGTCACCCTTCCCAGAGATGTCACAGAGGAGCTCGTGGCCGTGGTGGGACCTGAGCGGGCACGGGACCTTGCCGGCATGATGGCGCACGCCGCCCGCGCGTACCGCCGTGACCGCTATCCCGAAGCGTTGCGGGTCACCCGGGTCCTGGTGGAGCTGGTGCCGGAGTCGGCCGCGGCCCGCGAACTGCACGGGTTGGTGTGCTACCGGCTCGGCCGCTGGCGCGAAGCCGTCCGACACCTGACGGCGGCGAGAGCTCTGTCCGGCGACGACCCGAGCCAGCTGCCCGTGATCATGGACTGCTGCCGGGCGCAGGGGCAGCGGCGCAAGGTGGAGGCGCTGTGGGAGGAGCTGCGCTCCTGCTCTCCTCCCGCCGATGTGCTGTGCGAGGGACGGCTGGTGCTCGCCGCACACCGGGCCGATCGGGGTGAGCTCGATCCGGCGATCGACCTGTTGGTATCTGCCGGAGCGGCACGCAACCTGCGACATCCGGCCGAGCGCCACCTTCGGCAGTGGTACGTGCTCGCCGACCTCTACGAACGCGCCGGTGACCTGCCTCACGCGCGTCAACTGTTCGCCCGAGTGGCGACCACCGATCCCGACCTCGCGGACGCGCGCCAACGACTGTCCGAGCTTGGCCGCCAAGGCGGCTCCGGCTCCTAGGACTCGGAGCCAAGGCGGTGCCGGCTCGCAGGACTCGGCGTCAGGGCGGCTCCGGCTCCTAGAGTCGGGCGGGTGGGTGCCGGACTCGTCGACCTCCGAAGCGACACTGTCACGAAGCCGACCCCCGAGATGCGCCGTGCCATGGCCGAGGCCGAAGTCGGCGACGACGGATACGGCGAGGACCCGACCGCACGGATGCTCGAGGAGACCTACGCCCAGCGAGTAGGTAAGGAAGCCTCGTTGTTCGTTCCTTCCGGCACGATGGCCAATCAAGTGGCGCTGCGCGTCCTGTGCAGTGCGGGGGCGCTCGTCGTCGCCGGGCGGCGCCAGCACATCGTCATCTACGAGGAGGCCGCCGCGGCGCGAAACGCCGGAGCGCAATTCCATCTCGTGGACGACGACGACGGGCGACTCGACCCGCAAGACGTCTCGTGGGCGATCGAGGCCTCCTCACACCACCAGCCGGCGGTGGGACTCGTATGCGTGGAGCAGACGCACATGCCCGCAGGTGGTGTGCCCTGGAGCATCGAGGACCTCAGGTCCGTAGCGGCGGCGGCCCCGGGCGTCGCCTTGCACATGGACGGTGCTCGGCTCTTCAACGCGGAGGTGGCCACGGGTGTGAGCGCGAAGCGCTTCGCCGCCGAGGTGACGACGGTGATGAGCTGCATGTCGAAGGGGCTCTGCGCTCCGATCGGCTCGTTGTTGGCGGGGTCGACTGAGACGATCGAGTGCGCCCGGCTCGAACGCAAGCGGCTCGGCGGTGAGATGCGCCAGACGGGAGTGGTCGCCGCGGCGGGCCTGGTGGCGCTTCGCACGATGGTCGACCGCCTGTCCGAGGATCACCGAAGGGCACGACGCATCGCAGATGCCGTGGCGGAGCGCTGGCCTGCCTGCGGCCTCGACCCGGAGTCAGTGCTCACGAACATCGTCGTGTTCGCCCACGAGAACCCTCCGGCACTGCTCGGTCACCTTCTCACCGAAGGGGTGCAGGCCGGCACGATCGCCCCGGGGATCTGCCGGCTGGTCACCCACAACGACGTGGACGACGCCGGCGTCGACAGAGCCGTGAACGCGATCACCGCGGCCCCGTAGAGGGGCCGTGTCGCAGGGGTACCGCACCGCGTCCACGTCATCGGAGGGCAGGCCGCCCGTAGGGGCGGCGCGGCGCGCAACGGGCATAGGCTCGGCGACATGGCCACAGACATAGAGGCACTACTCGGCGACGAGGCTGAGTCGCTGCTCGGGCACCAGTGCAAGGGCGTGACGGTGGACGAGCTCTGTCTCCCGGGCCCGGACTTCATAGAGAGGGTCGTACTGGGAACCGATCGCCCGATCCCCGTAGTCAGGAACCTAGCGGCCCTCTACTCCCACGGGCGGCTCGGTGGAACGGGGTACTTGTCGATCCTCCCGGTAGACCAGGGGATCGAGCACTCCGCGGCTGCGAGCTTCTCCAAGAACCCCGCCTACTTCGACCCGGCGAACCTCGTCGAGCTGGCCCTGGCCGCGGGTTCTTCGGCAATCGCCACGACACTCGGCGGCCTGGGGATCGTCGCGAGGCGCTACGCGCACCGCATCCCGTTCATCGTGAAGCTCAACCACAACGACTTTCTGCACTATCCGAACCGCTACGACCAGGTGATGTTCGCTTCGGTCCGTCAGGCCGTCGCGCTGGGAGCGCTGGGAGTCGGAGCGACGATCTACTTCGGCTCCGACGAGTCCGACCGCCAGCTCTCGGAGGTCCGTGTGGCCTTCGAGCAGGCCCACGAGCTGGGGCTCTTCACCGTGTTGTGGTGCTACTTGCGCAACGCCGCCTTCAAGACCCCCGACGCCGACTATCACGTGGCGGCCGACCTGACCGGTCAGGCAAACCACATCGGCGTCACCATCGAGGCCGACCTGATAAAGCAAAAGCAACCGGAGAACAATGCCGGCTATCAGGCGCTCAAGTTCGGGCGCACCGACCCTCTCGTCTACGACCAGCTCACCACGGACAACCCGATCGACATGACGCGCTGGCAAGTTCTGAACTGCTACGCGGGGCGCGTCGGGCTCATCAACTCCGGAGGCGAGTCGAAGGGCTCGGGCGATCTCGCCCAGGCTGTGCGGACCGCTGTCATCAACAAGCGGGCGGGCGGAACAGGGCTGATCGTGGGCCGCAAGGCCTTCCAGCGGCCCATGGCCGAGGGTGTCGGGCTCCTCCACGCCGTCCAGGACGTCTTCTTGGACGGCTCCGTCACGATTGCCTGATCGGCCGGGGGTGAATGCTCGGTTGCGGGTGCTTGGTCGCTGGTGCTGGCCCAGTGCCGGTCGCTGAAGATCCGGGCGGGGGCGGTATGCTCATCGCAGAAGACGCAACGACGCGCAGCGTGTCCTGAACCGGCGGGCGACGATCTCGACCACCGGTTCAGGGTGCGTAGATACGGAGGACGGTGTCCACCGCCACGCAGGCACAGACGAGGGAGCTGGACCGGGTCGTCATCCGGTTCGCCGGGGACTCCGGCGACGGGATTCAGCTGACCGGGACGCAATTCACGACGGTCAGCTCCCTTTTCGGGAACGACACGGCCACACTTCCCGACTTTCCGGCTGAGATCCGTGCTCCGGCCGGGAGCATCGCAGGGGTCTCCGCGTTCCAGGTCCACATCTCGGACCACGACATCCTCACACCGGGCGACTCAGCGAGCGTCCTGGTGGCGATGAACCCCGCTGCCCTGAAGGCGAACCTACCCGAGGTCGTGCGCGGAGGAACATTGATCGTGAACGTCGACGCGTTCGACGAGCGCGCCTTCGAGAAGGCGGGCTACGAGTCGAACCCGTTGACCGACGGCAGTCTCGCCGGCTACAAGGTTCACGAGGTCCCGATGACCTCGTTGACGATGGAGGTGGGCAAGCAGGCGGGGGTGAAGCCGCGCGACGCGGAGCGCGCGAAGAACTTCTTCGCGTTGGGTCTCGTCAGTTGGCTCTACAGCCGACCGGTCGAGGGGACCCTCGAATGGATAGCGAAGCGGTTCGCGAAGTCGCCCGCGATCTGTGACATCAACACACGTGCTTTTCGTGCCGGGCACGCCTTCGGTGAGACCGCCGAGCTCTTCGAGTCGAACTATCAGGTGCATCCCGCCGCACTCGAGCCGGGCACCTACACGAACATCACCGGCAGCATCGCTCTGGCCTGGGGTCTCATCGCCGCGTCCCGCCAGGCCGGACTACCGCTGTTCCTGGGCTCCTACCCGATCACGCCCGCGTCGGACATCCTCCACGAGCTGGCCAAGCACAAGGAGTTCGGTGTGAGGACGTTCCAAGCCGAGGACGAGATAGCCGCCGTCGGCTCCGCCATCGGCGCGGCCTTCGGTGGGTCGCTGGGCGTGACGAGCACGAGCGGCCCGGGCATCGACCTGAAGTCGGAGTCGATAGGGATGGCCGTGAGCCTCGAGCTCCCGCTGGTGGTGGTCGACGTCCAGCGCGGTGGGCCCTCCACGGGGCTGCCCACCAAGACCGAGCAGTCGGACCTGCTTCACGCTATGTACGGGCGGCACGGGGAGTGCCCGGTCCCGATCCTCGCCGCGCGTACTCCGTCCCACTGCTTCGAGGCTGCCATCGAAGCAGTGCGCATCGCGCTCACCTACCGCACGCCGGTGCTCTTGCTCTCCGACGGCTACCTGGCGAACGGGGCCGAGCCCTGGCGCCTGCCCGACACGAACTCGTTGCCCGATCTCCGGGTAGAGCTCGCCACCGAAGCGAACCACACCGACGAAGACGGCCGGAAGGTCTTCTGGCCCTATCTTCGCGACGAGCGCACCCTGGCGAGGCCTTGGGCGATACCGGGCACGCCGGGCCTCGAGCACCGCATCGGCGGGCTGGAGAAGCTCGACGGCTCCGGCGAGGTCTCCTACGACCCGGAGAACCACGAGAAGATGGTCCGACTTCGCGCGGCCAAGGTGGCCAGGATAGCCGCGGACATCGCACCGGTCGAGGTCGACGACCCTGACGGGATCGGTGCGGCGCCGCTGCTCGTGCTCGGATGGGGCTCGACGTTCGGCGCGATCGCGACGGCCGTGCGCAGGGTCCGCGAGAGGGGCCTCGAGGTCGCCCACGCCCACCTCGTCCACCTCAACCCGTTCCCCGCGAACCTGGGCGAGGTGCTCGCCTCGTACGCGAACGTTCTCGTGCCCGAGGCGAACCTCGGTCAGCTGGTGAAGATGGTGCGCGCCGAGTTCCTCGTCGATGCCAAATCGCTCACGAAGGTGCAGGGGGTGCCGTTCCACGCCGCTCAGATCGAGGAGGCGGTGCTCGAGATGCTGGGGGCGGACGCCTCGGCCACGAACCTCGAGGCACGGGACGTGGCCAGCTGATGAGCGAACCCGCGACGACAGGCACCGCCGTTCCAGCCACCACGCGCAAGGACTGGGCCTCCGACCAGGAGGTGCGGTGGTGCCCCGGATGTGGCGACTACTCGATTCTCGCCGCGGTGCAGATGCTGCTGCCCGAGCTCGGGGTACGCCGAGAGAACACCGTGTTCATCTCGGGCATCGGGTGCGCCGCGCGATTCCCCTACTACATGAACACCTACGGCATGCACGCGATCCACGGGCGGGCACCTGCCATCGCCACCGGACTTGCCGTCACCCGTCCCGACCTGGACGTGTGGGTCGTCATCGGTGATGGGGACGGTTTGTCGATCGGAGGGAACCACCTCATACATGCTCTGCGGCGGAACGTAAACCTGACCATCCTGCTCTTCAACAACCAGATTTACGGCCTCACCAAGGGACAGATCTCTCCGACCTCCGAACGGGGCAAGGTCACCAAGTCGACGCCGTTCGGATCCCTTGAGGTGCCGTTCAACCCGATCAGTCTTGCCCTGGGGGCGGAGGCGACCTTCGTCGCGCGCACCCACGACATGGACCGCAAGCACATGCAGGAGACGTTCCGCCGTGCCCACGACCATGCCGGCGCCGCCTTCGTGGAGATCTACCAGAACTGCAATGTCTTCAACGACGGCGCCTTCGAGAAGATCACCGGCCGCGACGTTCGGGCGGACAACCTGATACCGCTCGTCCACGGTGAGCCGATCCGCTTCGGTGTCGACGGTGAGCACGGTGTGATGCTCGACGCCGACGGACAGATGCGGGTCTGCGAGGTGGCGGACGTGGGGGAGGAGAGGTTGCTCGTGCACGACGAGCGTCGTGAGGGTCCCGGTCTGGCCCTGCAGCTCTCGCGGCTGGCCCGTGGTCCGTTCGAGCCGACACCGATCGGGGTGTTCCGGGCCGTCGAACGTACCGAGTACGCAGAGGCGACCAGCCGTCAGCTGTTGGAGGCCGAGCAGCGCAAGGGCCCGGGCGACCTGGCCGGGCTGCTGGCCTCGGGCGGGACCTGGACCGTGGGGAACGGCAGCTCCTAGGGCGCTTCGAGGTTCGCGGTGCTCCCGAGCGGGTGGGGCTTGCCGAGCAGGTAGCCCTGTACCTGGTCACAGCCGGTGCGTCGCAGCTCGGAGAGCTCGAGCTCGGTCTCCACGCCTTCGGCGATGACGAGCAGTCCGAGGGAGTGGGCCAACTCGACCACGGCGCCGATCATCGACAGGCTCTGGGCGTCATGTCCCAGGCGCGAGACGAAGCTTCGGTCGATCTTCAGGTCGTCGACGGGGAGCTCGGCCAGGTACGACAGAGAGGAGTACCCGGTTCCGAAGTCGTCTATGGCGAGGCGCACGCCGAGCGCCTTCAGCGCCGTCAGCGCGACGCGAGACCCCTCGTCGCTCGTTACGAGGATGCTCTCGGTGAGCTCCAACGTCACGATGCCCGGCGGCAGCCCTGTGCGTTCGATGGCGCTGCGTACGTCGTCCACGAGGTCCGCGTTCGCGAGCTGTCGTCCGGAGATGTTGATGGACACGCCGACGTCGTGCCCGGCGTCGCGCCAGGCGCGGCAGTCGTTACAAGCGGCCTCGAGCACCCATCTGCCGATGTCGACGATCAACCCTGTGTCCTCGGCGATGGGGATGAACTCGGCGGGCGCCACCGGGCCGAGGTCGGGGTGATACCACCGCAGGAGGGCTTCCATCGTGACGACCTTCTGCGAGCTGAGGTCGGTGACCGGCTGGTAGTGGACCTGTAGCTCCCCGTGCTTGAGCGTCCTATGGAGCGCGTTCGCGAGCTCGGCGCGCCTCGCGCTGCCTTCGTCGATGGCCGGCTCGTAGAGCACGTGACACGCCCTGCCGCGCCGTTTGGCCAGGTACATCGCAGCGTCGGCCTGCGCCATGACGATCTCGGGGTCGTCGCCGGCGCTGCCGATCGCGATCCCTATGCTCGCGGAGGCGAAGAGCTCTTGTCCCGCAACTGCGAATGGCTCTGCGAGTGCGTCGATCACGCGGTCTGCCACAGCGGTGGCCTCGGCCTGCGGAGCGGTGAGGTCCTCGCAAAGCAGGACGAACTCGTCGCTGCCGAAGCGCGCGGCGGTGTCGGTGGGGCGAACGAGCTTCTGGAGCCTTCTGGCCACCTGCACGAGAAGACCGTCGCCCGAGGAGTGCCCGGCCGCGTCGTTCACGGACTTGAAGTGGTCCATGTCGACGAAGAGCACTGCCACCGCCGCCCTGCGTCGCTTCGAGGCCATGAGGGCGTGCGAGAGCCGATCGAGCAGAAGTGTACGGTTCGCGAGTCCTGTCAAAGGGTCGTGGAGCTGCTGATGAGTGAGGCGTGCCTGCCCTGCCGCGAGCTCGGACTGAAGCCGCCGCTGTTCAGTGTCGAACTGCTTCGCCATCCCGACGAGCGAGGCGTCGCATCCCGCTCGCGCGACATCCAGGGCCTCGGCGACCGTCGCGGCGTCGAGGCCCAGTCGCGCGGCCTCCGCGTGGATCACCTCGATGACGGCCGTTCTCCAGTCCAGGTTCAGCTTGGTCAGCTCTGAGAGGGACATGATGCCGTGCAGGGGGATCGTCCCCTGCCCCTTCCACGTGACGTCCTCCTCGGGAGTCGTCGGCTCGCCGGTCACCAAGTACTTGGAGAACGTGGTGGTGGCGAACGACCCGATGCGCACGATGTCCTGGGCGATCCGGTCGTTCTGGCCCGCGCTCCAGGTAGTTGCGCCGTTCAATGACTGCCTCCACCGGCGTGCCATGATGTCGCCCACGTCGGTGACACGCGACGCGAGAGCCGTGCCGAGAGCGACGCGAGCGGCGGGCGCGGAGCCTTCCCTGGTCGGCGCCATGGACGATCGCGTCACGGACGTCATCTCACCGCCCGCCTCGACGCTGCAGGAGGGCAGGGGCGCGTGCCTTGCCATGGCTGAGTTCGGCGACCCTCACGTTGAAGTAATCGACCAGGGTCGCCGGCGCCTTGAGCCTGCGGGATCGTGCCTGGCTCGAGGTGCCTGCAAGGCAGGCGACTTTCGTGCTGCGCCGGTGTGGTCGCGCGCTCAACCGCGTCACACGTTGCGCCGATACCGAGAAAGACACCTGGTCCGTGGGGTGGACCGGTGTCTTTCGGGGGCAGAGGAACGGGGCGCACGCGGCGATGCCGTGGCCCTCGGCTACGGCTGAGGGCGTCGCCGCGTCCCCCGTTCTCTCTCAGCTGCTGAGGGTCGGGGGAGCCGACGGGTCAGCTGCGCAAGCCCAGGGGCGCCGACGGGGTCACTCGACCACCGGCCTGAAGACCATGCCGGTGCGCGGCTTGGGATGGAAGTGGGTGCTTTTCGGTGGCATGCGCCTGCGTTCGTGTGCCCAGCTCGATATCTGCGACACGGTGATCGGCCGCAGCAGCAACGTCGCGTCGGCACCGCCTTCGGTCACAGCCCGGACAGCGTCGTGCCAGTCCTGCCGGTAGGTCGGAGCGAGGCCTGCGATTTGCTCCAACGCCAGTGAGACGAGACTCGAGTCGAGGTTCGACCCAGCGGCGCTGTACGCCTCGGGCCGTGGTGCGAGGGCCCACACACCACTGCGCGTGATGAGCGCGAGAGTTCCGGAGCGAACCAGCTCGCCGGCGAGCTCTTCGGCCGTGCTCCCGGCGAGCTCGCAATCGAACCAACGACCCATCACGTCGAGAAGGTCCATGCCGGGTGGAATTTCGCTCAGCACGCGGTGGACGGCCCCCACCGAGAGCTGAGCCTCCGTCAGCTCCACGACGAGAGCCATGACCAGGTCGTAGTCACCGGGCGCGCCGCCTCTCGCCGTGCGGCGTTCGGCTTGGTAGGCGACAGCGGTCTCGTAGCGGTGGTGACCGTCGGCGATGACCACGGGTGCGTGTGCCACACCCTGTGAGATCGACTCGATTGCAACAGGGTCTTCGATCACCCACAGCTGGTGGACGACTCCGGCGTCGTCGGTCGCCGTGCGCTGCGGTGACCCCAGCGGCTCGTAGGTCTTCGTCAGACCTTCTGTGAGCGACAGGCCCCAGATCGGGGAGAGGTTGGCGTGACATGCGCGCAACAGCTCCAAGCGGTCGCCGACGTCCTTTCCGATCGTCTGCTCGTGGGGCACGACGTCCCCGTCGGGCGCTTCGCACGCCAAGGCTCCTATGACTCCGGTGGTCGTGCCACCGCACGGACTGGTCATCCGGTAGGGGTACACGGACGGGGCCGCGTCACGCCGGACGAGGCCTTCTTCCACCCACGAGCTGAGCAATCGGGCGGCCGTCTGGTACCTGTCCAACCCCGAGACGGAGTCCTCCAAGGGAAGCTCGACGTGGATCGAGTTCGCCCGGTGGCGTGAAGCGAGCTTCGCCCTCTCCTCGGGGCCGACGACGTCGTAAGGGGGGGCGACGACGTCGTCCAGTGGGACCGAGGGGTCGTAGCGAAGACCGGCGAAGGGCTCGAACCTTGGCACGCACAGATGCGTACCACAGGAGCGACGGTGCGGAGGAAGAGAGCGTGATCGGCCGACGAGATCGAGCTTCCGAGGACCGAAGAGCAGGCGCGGGTCCCGGGCACACCGTCGGTGCCTCTTAGAATGCCGGCGTGTTAGCCGAGGACGCCGCAGGGGGTCCGGCGGGGAACCAGGGGGGGTCTCTCGACCGTGTCCTCACCGTTCCGAACGCCATCACGGTGGCTCGCTTGGCCTGCATCCCGATCTTCGCCTGGTTGTTGTTCGGTGCACATCGCCAGACGGCGGCTGCGGTGCTGCTCGGGGTGCTCGGCGCGAGCGACTTCGTAGACGGCTTCGCGGCCCGGCGATGGCACCAGGTCTCCACGCTCGGAAAGGTCCTGGATCCCACGGTGGACCGGCTCCTGCTCGGCACCGCGGTGGTCTCGGTCATGGTGCACGGAGCGGTGCCGCTGTGGTTCGGCCTCGCCACCTTGGTCCGAGAGGTGCTCGTGGGGGCTACCGTGGTCGTGCTGGCGTTGTTGGGAGCCGAGCGCATAGACGTCGTGTGGGTGGGCAAGGCGGGGACCTTCGGCCTGATGTTCGCCTACCCGACGTTCCTCCTCGCGCACGGCACAGCGGGATGGCAACAGCCCTTCGAGATCCTGGCCTGGTTGTGCGCGGTACCTGGCCTGGCCCTCGCATGGGTCGCAGTCCTCTTCTACGTACCGGCCGCGAGCCGGGCCCTCAACGCCGGGCGTGCCGGACGCCGTGGGATGATGCTCCCGTGAAGGCGGTGATCATGGCCGGCGGTGAGGGGGCACGTCTTCGCCCTCTGACCTCGAACCAGCCAAAGCCCATGCTCCCCATGGCGAACAGGCCCATGATGGAGCACGTCGTCTCTCTCCTGAGGCACCACGGCTTCGACGACGTGGTCGTGACGGTGGCGTTCATGGCGAACGTGGTGCGCAGCTACTTCGGCGACGGAGAGGAGTTCGGAGTGCGCATGGCGTACGCCACCGAGGAGGCGCCCCTCGGGACCGCGGGTTCAGTCCGAAACGCCCGAGAGCAGCTCGACGAGCGTTTCGTCGTCATCTCCGGTGACGTCCTCACGGACATCGACCTGGGATCGTTGCTCGACTACCACATCTCGAAGGACGCTCTGGCGACGATCGGTCTGAAGGCGGTCGAGAACCCCCTCGAGTTCGGGATCGTCATCACCCGCGACGACGGGTCGATCGAGCGTTTCCTCGAGAAGCCCAGTTGGGGCCAGGTGTTCAGCGACACCGTGAACACCGGCGTGTACGTGCTCGAACCGGAGATCTTCGACTTCATCCCCGAAGGCAGGCCGTCGGACTTCTCGGAGGAGGTGTTCCCCGCGGTCCTCGCGGCGCGAAAGCCGCTGTTCGGATACGTCGCAGGAGGCTATTGGGAGGACGTCGGCACGCTCGGTGCGTACCTGCGGGCGCACCAGGACATCCTCGACGAGAAGGTCCGTGTCGACGTCGCCGGTTTCCCGCTTCGGCCGGGGGTGTGGCTCGGTAAGGGTGCCGAGGTCCAGCCTTCGGCCACGATCAGCGGTCCTGCAGTGATCGGAGACAACTGCTACATAGGCGCGGACGCCCGGGTGGGCGAGTACTGCGTCATCGGGCCGAACGTGCGAATAGGCGAGAACGCCTCGCTCATGCGCACGGTGATCCACGAGAACGGGTTCGTCGGTCCGATGGTCCGGCTCGACGGTTGCGTGCTGGGCCGTTCCTGTGACCTGCGTCAGGGTGTGCGATGCGAAGAGGGGGTCGTGCTCGGCGAGGAGACCTCGGTGGGCGCGCACGCGGTCATCAAGTCGGGCGTGAAGGTGTACCCGTTCAAGACCGTAGAAGCCGGAGCCATCGTCAACACGTCCATCGTGTGGGAGTCACGAGGGGCCCGCACACTCTTCGGCAGAAGCGGCATCACCGGCTTGGCGAACGTCGACATCTCCCCGGACCTGGTGATGCGCCTGTCGATGGCATGGGCGAGCACCCTCGAGAGAGGTGCGACGATCACGATATCTCGCGACACCTCCAGGGCCGCGCGCGTGCTCAAGCGGGCGATCATGGTGGGTTGCAACACGGCGGGGGTAAACGTCGACGACCTCGAGGTCGCCACGGTTCCCGTGACCCGCTTCCGGGTCCGCTCCGGACAGAGCGCGGGGGGCATCACGGTGCGTCTCGTCGCGGACGACCTGCGGTCGGTGATGATCCGCTTCTTCGACTCTGACGGCATCGACGTCGCGGAGACGACCCAGCGCAAGATCGAGCGCTTGTACCATCGCGAGGAATTCCGCCGGGCGTTGGGCCCGAACATAGGAGACATAGGGTTCCCTGCGAGGACCCTGGAGTCCTACACCGCGGCGCTGATGAGCGCCGTCGACGTGGAGGCGATTTCACGGGCGGAGTTCAAGCTCGTGCTCGACTACTCGTTCGGAACGGTGAGTTTCGTCATGCCGAACGTCCTCGGCAAGCTCGGCTCGGACGTGCTCGTGGTGAACCCTTACGCCGTCACGGCATCCGATGTCGCCAGCGACCGTGTCTCGGCCGCGGGGAACGTCGCCGATCTCGTGCGTGCGTCGGGGGCTCATCTCGGAGCTGTGATCGACCCGGGCGGTGAGCACCTCACCCTCGTCGACGACGAGGGCCGTGTCCTGAGCGACGACGAAGCGCTCTTGCTGCTGTTGGGTCTCGTCGTCTCGACCACGCCGGGCGCGAGGGTCGCGCTGCCTGTGGCCGTACCCGTGGCAGCCGAGCGGACCTGCTCGGCCGCCGGTGCCGAGATCACCTGGACGAAGCTGTCCGCCAACGACCTCATGAGGGTCGCCAGCAGCGGGGAAGTGTGCTTCGCCGCCAGCCAGCTCGGTGGCTACATCTTCCCCGGCTTCCTCCCCGCCTTCGACGCCGTCGCCACACTGGTGTACCTGCTGGCGATGCTCAGTGTCACGGGCGAGCGCATGTCGAAGCTGACCGGTGCTCTGCCTGCCGTCCATATCGCCCATGAGGAGGTCGTGACCCCTAAGGAGCAGATGGGAACCGTCATGCGAACGGCGGTCGAGCGTGCCAAGGGCAAGCCGATCGTCCTGGTCGACGGCGTGAAGCTCCCCGAACCGGACGGCTGGAGCCTGGTGCTGCCCGACCCCGAGATGCCCGTGACCCATGTGTGGGCAGAGGGGCCGTCTGCGCCCTCGGCGCGTGCCCGGGTGCAGGAGCAGGCGGAGCTCATCCGCCAGAGCCTGCGCTGAAGCGCGGCACCGCCCGCTGCGGCGCTCCCGGCGGCGCAGTAGGGTCCCGGCCATGGTCGTGCCGTCCGAGCTGCGTTACACGTCGGATCACGAGTGGGCCCGCCTCGACGAGGGCCGGGTGCGGATAGGGATCACCGACTACGCGCAGGACGCGTTGGGCGACGTCGTCTTCGTCTTGCTCCCCGAGGTCGGCGCGCGGGTGGAGCAGGGCGGTGTCCTCGGTGAGGTCGAGTCCACGAAGTCCGTGTCGGAGATATACGCGCCGGTGGCCGGAGAGGTGGTGGCCGTGAACGGCTCGTTGGCGGACGCGCCCGAGAAGCTCAACTCCGACCCGTATAGCGAGGGCTGGATCTGCGAGGTAGTTCCCGTGGATTCCGACGCGTACGGCGACCTCCTCGACGCGGCCGGTTACGAGCAACTGATCTCGGGGTGATCTGCAGTAGAGCGTCGCGGGTACCGGTCGCCGGCACCCGTCGCGGGTGCCGATGGCAGTGGAATAGGGCGTCGGGCCGAAGGGAGGCGACAGGCTAGCGTGGACGAGGTGTTTTGCAACAACTGCGGGCATCGCAACCCTCCCGACGCCAATTTCTGCTCGTCCTGCGGTGCGGTCCTCACGTCGCCCAGCTCGGACACCACGGTGACCCTGCACCCGGCCGACCAGCAAGGCGAAGCGGGCGAGGAAGAGCTCACGGTCACTCTTCCCGAGCGGCCCAGTGGGGCCGGGCTCCTGGTCGTGAAGCGCGGTCCCAACGCCGGTGCTCGTTTCGTTCTCGATACCGACGTGACACGGGCGGGTCGACATCCGGAGAGCGACATCTTCCTAGACGACATCACCGTGTCCAGGCGCCACGCCGAGTTCGTCCGCCAAGACGCGGGGTACGCGATACGCGACGTGGGCTCGCTGAACGGCACCTACGTCAACCGCGAGCGTATCGAGGAATCCGTTCTCTCCTCGGGCGACGAGGTGCAGATCGGTAAGTTCAAGTTGGTCTACCTGGCAGCAGCAGACGAGTGAGAGATCTGAAGGCGAGCGAACCGGCAGGCACATCCTGTTTGTCCACGCCGACGTCAGAGGACGTCCGGTGAGCAGGGCACCCGGGGGTGCAGGTGCCGCGGGGGTGCGCGGAAAGGGACGGATGTGAGCGGGCGAACGTACCTGTCGATAGGGGACGTGCTCACCCTCTTGCGCCGGGAGTTCCCGGACGTGACGATCTCGAAGATCCGCTTCCTCGAGAGTCAGGGACTCGTGAACCCCGAGAGGACGCCTTCGGGGTACCGGAAGTTCTACGAGCCCGACGTGGAGCGGCTCAGGTGGGTCCTGCGCCAGCAGCGCGAGCACTTTCTACCGCTCAAGGTGATCAAAGGCCGCCTCGCGCAGGAGTCTTCGACAGGCGAGGAGAACGGACGCGACTCGTCACACGCCTCACATGCCGAGCGCCGTCAGCAGGGGCGCGTCGCGACTGCAGGCACGGGCGCTTCGAGGGCAAAAGGTCGAGGGCGCCCCACCCCGGTCCTGGTGCGACAGCGTGGGATCGAGCCTGAGGGCACCGGAGACGACAAGGTGTCTCTGCCGAGCAGACCGAGCTCTGCGAGGTCGATTGCGGGCTCGCAGCACCGAGACGAACCTCGCACTGCGCAAGCGGACGGTGAAGAGGTTTCCGGCCAGGAGCTGCCCGGGTTCGAGGGTCGCAAGGCGGCGCGGGGCACGCTCTCGACGACGGCGGTCACCACGCGCGGGTCGCGTGAGGCGAGCGGGGTGCTCACGATGGCCGCGTTCTCGGGAAGCAGCATGACCCTCGAGGAGCTCGCGACGGCCAGCGGACTGGAGCTCGCCGACGTGCGCGAGCTCGAGTCTTACGGCCTGCTCGCGTGCCGGCTGATCGGCGGGGTCGCATATTTCGACGAGGACGCGCTCACGGTGGCCCACCTGGCGAAGAAGTTCGCCAGCTACGGCGTGGAGGCACGTCACCTGCGCCTGCACCTGCTGGCGGTCCAGCGCGAAGCGAGCTTCGTCGAGCAGATCGTGTTGCCGTTGCTCAAGCAGCGCAACCCCGCTTCGAGACAGCGGGCTCACGAGACCGTGGCCGAGCTGTCACGTCTCGGGCAGGAGCTGCGAGCGGTGCTCCTGCAGAAACGCCTTCGCGAGCAGCTGGGTGGCTGACTGCTCGGCGCAGGGTCCCCACGGGAGCGACGAGGAGCCAAACGTGACCGAGCTCCCTGCGCAGCCCCCACGCGAGGCAGCAGCTGCGGGAGAGCCGCTGTGAGTCAACCCACCTCATTCGTAGGTGCTCGGGCGTCGTGACGACACAGGGGCGCACCAGGATCCTTCACGACCGCGAGCAATTGGCCTCCGTCGCCGCGCGGCTCGGCGGGGAGCTCTCGGAGGCGTACCCACGAGGGATGTTGCTCGTCGCCGTGCTGAAGGGCAGCATCTTCTTCCTGGCGGACTTGGTGCGCAGGACAAACGTTGCGTGCCAGGTCGATTTCCTGGGGATCTCGGCTTACTCCGCCGGGACCGGACGCGTGCGGATCACTAAGGACCTCGATCAAGACGTCTGTGGCCGGGACGTGGTGCTCGTGCAGGACATCGTCGACACCGGCCTCACCAGCACCTACATCCTGGGGGAGCTGGGCCGGCGAGGTCCCGCGTCGCTCGAGGTGTGCGCCCTGTTCGATCGGCGTGTCCGCAGGATCGTTCCGGTGGGTGTGCGGTTCAGAGGACTCGAGGCCGGAGACGACCTGCTCCTGGGTTTCGGCCTCGATATGGCGGGCAGATATCGCAACCTGCCGTTCGTGGCGGCAGGTGACGCACGGCTCTTGGAAAGCGACCCGGACGCGCACGTCGCGGAGCTCTACGGGCGGTAAGTTGCAGGCATGGTCGAAGTGCGGCTCAGCGCTGTGAGAGTTGACCTCCAGTCGAACACGCCGGTGTTGCTCCTGACCGAGGCTGAAGGTCTCGGCAGGACTCTCCCGATCTTCATCGGCGCGCCGGAGGCGACCGCGATCGCCTTCGCCATCCAAGGCGTTTCCCCGCCGCGCCCGATGACCCATGACCTGCTGCGCGACATGATGGAAGCTCTCGGGGCACAGCTCGAGCGGGTCGTGATCACCGAACTGCGCTCGGCGACGTACTACGCGGAGCTTCAGCTCAAGCGGGGCGACGGTCCGCTGAGCGTGTCGAGCCGACCATCGGACGCGGTCGCTCTGGCAGTGCGCACCGGCAGCCCGCTCTACGTGGCCGACGACCTGATGGAGGCGGAGGGCATACTCCTTCCGTCCGATGACGAGGGCGAGAACGGCGAGGGCGCCAGCCCCGAGGAGCTGGTGGGCGAATTCCGCCAGTTCCTCGACAAGATCCGTCCCGAGGACTTCAGCTCCTGAGACGAGGACGAAGCTCCTGAGACACCGACGCCACCTTGCGAGAGGGCTCGGCACGATCGCGTTGAGTGGCGCAGCCGCGCTCGTCGGTGCGACCGCGCTGGCATCGTGCTCCTCTCATCCGAGTGCCTCTGCATCGCGAACGACCCGTGCCTCTACGACGAGCTCGTCCCAGAGCACGACCACGACCACGAGCCCTACGACGTCCGTGCCGCCGGGGACTTCCACGTGCCAGGTCAATTCGCTGACGCTCGGCCTGGAAGGTCGAAACGGAGCGGCGGGCACCGTCGAGTGGACGTTCGACTTGCGCAACACGTCGACGAGCTCGTGCGTTCTGTTCGGCTTCCCAGGGGCACGGATGCTCGACGCGTCTGGGGCGCCGCTCGGGACCCAGACGACCATACGCGGCGGTGGCTTCGCGTTCACGGACCTTCCTCCCGCGAAGGTGACCTTGGTGCCGGGCGCGACCGCGTACTTCAACGTGGGGTACTCCGACGTCCCGACCGGTTCCGAGAGCACCTGCCCGAGCTCCTCGCGGCTCGAGGTGACCCCGCCGAACGACTCCGGCCAGCTCGTGATCGCGTTCGGGGCCACTGTGTGCAACCACGGGGCGCTGACGGTGTCCCCGGTGTTCGGCGCAGGGTCCGCCCAGACCCAGACCACGGCGCCCCCCGCTAGCTGAGGAGGCCCGTAGCTCCCGTAGGCATCCCCGAGAAAAGGTCCGGCAATAGGATGGATTCATGTCAGGGGGGCTTGTGAGGGCTCGTCTCTTCGAGCTCGGATCGAAAACGCCGAGCTTGCTCAGGCACGGTGTTCGTGTGATCGAGTCGTGGAGCCCCGAGGAGCGCGACGCCGTGCTCTACGCGGCGTCGGCCCTGTTCGCGATCTCGACAGCCGAGGCGTCTTCCATCACGCTCTACCAACAGTGGGGCAAGCTGGCGGCGGGGCCATATGCCGTGGGTGCCGTGCTGTCCGCCTTCCTGGCTCGAAGAGAGCGACGGCTCAGGGGCGCAGAGGACTCGCTGGTCGGCGTGCCCGCCACGACGAAGCCCACGAGGACGTGGCACTGGACGGGGACTCGCGCCGTGATCTTCCTCATGGTCCTGATAGGCGCGACCCTCCTGCCGTTGTCGCTCGAGGTGCTGTGGCGCACCGACACCGGTGGCACCGCCCACGTCCAGCCGGAGGCGACCGTCGTGGAGCAGGCCGGGGTGCGCGTTGCCCATGACCAGGACCCGTACTCGGTCGTGAGCGGCGGGCATCCCAAGGCTCCGCCGGGCCAGCCCGCCTATGAGGCCTATGACCCGTACCTGCCCCTGATGTCGTATCTGGGTCTGGCCCGCAGCACGCACGCACCACCGCGACTCACCGACGCTCGTGTCACGTTCTCCATCATCACCGTCATCGTCGTGGTAGCCGCGCTCGGGTTGTGCAAGGGGGACACCGGACCACGAGTGCTCGCCCTGCAGAGCATGACCGTGCTGCCCACAGCCGCGCTCCCACTGGCCACGGGTGGTGACGACCTGCCCGTGGCGGCCTTCATCCTTCTCGGGTTGGTGCTCATCCAGCGACGAAGACCGCTCGGCGCCGGGATCTCCCTCGGCATAGCCGCGTCGATGAAGATCACCGCGTGGCCCGTTGCGGCGCTCGCGTTCCTCGTAGCTCGCGACCGTGAGGGTCGAACCGGCAGGCGCCCGGCGCTCTGGCTGCTCGGGGGAATGGGCGCGGTGATGCTCCCGGCGATCCTCCCGACGTTGGCGGAGAACGTCCCTGCCTTCGTGGACAACGTGGTGCGCTTCCCGCTCGGGCTCGCGGGCATCAGCTCGCCGGCACAGAGTCCGTTGCTCGGGCACCTGGTGGTATCGTTGTTCCCGGGCATCCACCGCCTCTTCACGATCTGCGTGGCCGGTGCCGGAATGATCGTGCTGATCTACGTGCTCGTGCGCCACACTCCGAGGACACCGGCAGCTCTCTCGAAGCTCGTGGGGTGGGTGCTGACGTTCGCCATCGTGCTCGCACCCGCCACCCGGCTCGGGTACGTGTTGTACCCCATCAATTTCTTCGCGTGGTCTTGGCTGCTGTCATGCGAGGACAAGGTTTTTCCGTTGCTCGAGGAGGTTTCTCCCACCCCGGAGGAGCAGGCAGACGAAGCACTCGGTGCGGCACGGCGCGTGGAGATGCCGGAGCGTTCGCGCGAGCCGGCGGCTTACGCCCGTACGTAGCTCATTCCTCGTCGGTGACCTCGAACAACCTCAAGGTGAACGGCGTCGTGCCACCGGGGGAGGTTCCGCCCGCAGAAGTCGTGCTGCTCGGCGACGTGGTGCCGAAGGCCTCGGGCCTGATGGTGACGCCGATCTCCCACTCGTAGCCGTTGCTGGCAGGGTGCTGGGCTATGACCTGGTACCCCTCTCCGGAGGAGGTGGGGCCCTGGCTGAGGATGCGCCAACGTTCGGACGGGAGCTGGGCGCGAAAGAATTCGATCACGTCGTGCTCGGAGGCGCCCGCGACGAACCCGAGCGAGTGGTCGTAGAGCCCGACGCCGCTGTTCAGCGCGGACCCCGGGACGACGCGTGCTCCGCGGGGGAGCGCCAAGGAGGCGAGGACGTCGTTCGGCGGGAGACCTGCGGTGGTGATCGCGGAGAGCTCGGGGCGCGCCGCGACTGCGCGGATCGGTGAACCGCTCGCGGTGGGGGTCGACCTCGGTACAGAGGCGGGCTTGCCTCCCGTGAGAGCGCCCGCCACGATGCCTAGGACCGTCAGCCCGGCTGCTATCGCGACGACGACGAGCGCCAGACGAGTGCTCGGACCCGAAGGCCCCCGATGCGCGGTTCCGGGAACCGCACGTGCGCCTCGGCCCTCACCCTTCGCTTCGCGATCGGGGGTGAGCTCTGGTCGTGCTGCGACGTCGTGCCCGTCAGGGGAGTAAGTCTTCGCGGCCGCTCAGCCCTCTCGCCCGCCCGTGCGCACGGGTCGGTCCGTGTTCCATCCGAAGTGGTCCAAGGGGCCGTGGCCCCTGCCGAGGTGCCAGGAAGAGGCACCTCGGATGGCAGCCGTGACGAAGGCTTTGGCCTGCGAGACGGCTTCGAAGAACGGCGTTTGGCGCGCGAGCAGGGCGGTGAGCGCTGCGGAGAACGTGCAACCGGTCCCGTGGTCGTTGGGCGATTTCACCCGCGCGGCGTCGAGCACCACCGTCTGCTTGGGTCCGACTACGACGTCGGGTACTCCGTCGCCGTCGAGGTGGCCGCCCGTGACGATCACCGCGCGCGCTCCTCGGTCACGCAGGAGCTCACCGGCGGCGATCATCGCGTCCACGTCGTCGACCGCCGTTCCGGTGAGGAGCGCGGCTTCACGGACGTTGGGGGTTATCACCTCGGCATGGGGGACGAGCAGGTCGACATAGGCGTCGACGCCACCTTCGTCGAGGAGCGGTCGGCCACTCGATGCGACCAGGACGGGGTCGACCACGAGGTTCGGAAGCTCTCGCGCCGCCGCCCGGCGGGCCACCGCGGCGATGTTCGCGACGGTCGCGAGCATGCCGGTCTTCACCGCTGCCACCGGCAGGTCGTCGAGCACCGCTGTCATCTGCAGGTCGAGGAATTCGGGACCGACCGGCTCGACGCCTAGCACCTCGAGCGTGTTCTGGGCGGTGACGGCGCTCACGACGCTCGTCCCGAACACACCGAGCGCCGCGAAAGTCTTCAGGTCCGCCTGCAGCCCTGCGCCGGCGCCGGAGTCCGAGCCGGCGATGGTCATCGCTACCGGCGGGTTCAGGGTTCTGCCCTGCCGTCCACGGGACGACGCACGAGCGCTGCGTTCACGCCCTGTATCGTAGGGGGCACCATCGGAGCGAGGATGCCCAGATGGCACTGGGCCAGCGTCGTCCCGGGCAGCCGTTCACCTCCGCCGGCAACGTGGCCAACCACGAAAGCGACCCGAGTGACGACACAGCACGACCTGCAAAAGGGCCTGTATGTGCCCGCGTTCGAGCACGACGCGTGCGGCATCGGGCTCGTGGTCGACCTCCACGGTCGACGCAGCCACAAGCTCATCGAGCAGTCTCTGGACGCTCTCGAGCACCTTGCCCACCGGGGCGCGTCGGGCGCAGAGGTTGCGACCGGTGACGGGGCGGGCATACTCACCCAGGTCCCGCATCGGTTCCTCGCGGAGATGGCGGACTTCGATCTGCCCGGTGAAGGCACATACGCGCCCGGTCTGGTCTTCCTGCCGACCGATCCCGAGGACGCAGCCAAGGCCGAGCGCCGCATGGAGGAGCTCGCAGCCGAGGAGCAGCTCGCCGTGCTCGGCTGGCGCGACGTGCCCGTCGATCCGTCGGGCCTCGGAGCATCTGCGCTCGCGTGCATGCCGCGCCTTCGTCAAGTTGTCGTGGCGCGCGGCCCTGGCTCCGGACGAGCACATCGTGGGACCAAGAGCGTGCAGGCTCGGGCGCGCCGCGCGGCGAAGGTTCAGGGCGACTCCGTGCTGGCGCTCGACCGCCTCGCCTTCTGCCTGCGCAAGCGGATCGAGCACGAGCTCGAGGGCGTCTACGTGGCGTCGCTCTCGGCGCGCACGCTCGTGTACAAGGGCATGCTCACCGGGCACCAGCTGAGCAAGTTCTACCCGGATCTTTCGCACCCGTCCTTCGAGAGCGGCCTGGCGCTCGTGCACTCACGCTTCTCCACGAACACGTTCCCGTCCTGGCCGCTCGCACACCCCTACCGTTACCTGGCGCACAACGGCGAGATCAACACCTTGCGCGGCAACCGGAACTGGATGCGTGCCCGTGAGGCGCTCATTCGGAGCGACTTGATCCCGGGCGACCTCGAGCGCCTGTTCTCGGTCTGCGATCCGCGAGCGAGTGACTCCGCCAGCTTCGACGAGGTGCTGGAACTGCTCCACCTCGGCGGACGGTCCCTGCCCCACGCGGTGCTGATGATGATCCCCGAGGCGTGGGAGAACCACAGCTCCATGGACGGCGCCAGACGGGCCTTCTACCGTTACCACGCCTCGCTCATGGAACCGTGGGACGGGCCCGCGGCGGTCGTCTTCACCGACGGGACGGTGGCGGGCGGTGTCCTCGATCGCAACGGCCTTCGTCCGGCTCGCTTCTGGGTGACAGACGACGGACTGGTGGTGCTGGCCTCGGAGGTGGGTGTACTCGACATCGACCCGCAGAAGGTCGTGCGAAAGGGACGCCTGGCCCCGGGACGGATGTTCCTCGTGGACACGGCCCAAGGTCGCATAGTCGAGGACGACGAGATAAAGGCGCAGTTGGCGGCGGAGCACCCGTACGAGCGGTGGCTCGAGGAGAACCAGGTCGCCTTCGAGGACCTCCCCCCGAGGGTGATGCTCACCCCTCAGCACGCGTCCGTCGTGAACCACCAGCGCCTGTTCGGCTACACGAACGAGGAGTGCCAGATCATCCTCTCCCCGATGGCGAAGACCGGCGCGGAGCCGATCGGCTCGATGGGGAACGACGCGGCGATAGCAGCGCTCAGTGACCAGCCCCGCCTCATCTACGACTACTTCACCCAGCTCTTCGCCCAGGTCACGAACCCACCGCTCGACGCGATCCGTGAGGAGCTCGTCACCTCGAACCGCTCGAAGCTCGGCCCCGAGCAGAACCTGCTCGCGCCCACCGCAGAGTCCTGCCGCCAGATCATCCTTCCATACCCCGTGATCGACAACGACGATCTCGCCAAGCTGCGATACGTGAACGAGAACGGGGAGACCCCGGGGTTCGAGGCCTTCGCCATCGACGGGCTCTTCGACGCCGGCGGTGGGGGCGAGGCGCTCGCCGCCGCAATCTCCGACGTCCGTCGGCGCGTGAGCACCGCGATCGCCCTCGGCTCGAACATCGTGATCCTCTCGGACCGGAACTCGAACCAGTACATGGCGCCTATCCCCTCGTTGTTGCTCACGGCCGCGGTGCACGCGCACCTGGTGCGCGAGAAGACACGCACAAGGGTGGGACTGGTGGTCGAGAGCGGCGACGCGCGAGAGGTGCACCACATCGCGCTTCTGATCGGGTTCGGCGCCTCAGCGGTGAACCCGTACCTGGCCCTCGAGACTGTGAGCGACATGATCGCCACGGGTCTGCTCGAAGGGCTCACCCCACGCCAGGCTCGAGCCAATTTCATGAAAGCGCTGGCCAAGGGCGTCATCAAGACCATGTCGAAGATGGGAGTCTCGACGGTTGCGTCGTACACCGGCGCCCAGATCTTCGAGGCCGTAGGCCTGGCCAGCGACGTGGTCGACGAGTACTTCACGGGCACGACCAGCCGTATCGAGGGGGTGGGTCTCGACGTGCTCGCGCAGGAGGTAGCAGCACGCCACCGGCTGGCGCACCTCGAAAGGCCCACCGAGCGCGCTCACCGCGAGCTCGAAGGGGGAGGCGAGTACCAGTGGCGGCGCGATGGCGAGGTTCACCTGTTCAACCCGCTCACGGTGTTCAAGCTCCAGCACGCGACGCGAGCCAAGCGCTACGACATCTTCAAGGAGTACACGCGCCTGGTGGACGACCAGTCCGAGAAGCTCGCGACGCTTCGGGGACTGCTCCGGTTGCGCGAGGGCGTGCTGCCGCCTGTGCCCGTGGCGGAGGTCGAGCCGGTGTCGGAGATCGTCAAACGCTTCTCGACCGGAGCCATGAGCTACGGGTCGATCTCCGCCGAGGCGCACGAGACCCTCGCGATCGCCATGAACCGTCTCGGCGGCAAGTCCAACACCGGTGAGGGAGGTGAGGACGCCGAGCGCTACTTGCCCGACGCCAACGGGGACTCGCGTCGGAGCTCTGTGAAGCAGGTGGCGTCAGGGCGCTTCGGGGTGACGAGCGAGTACCTGGTGAACGCCGACGACCTGCAGATAAAGATCGCCCAGGGAGCCAAGCCCGGCGAAGGTGGGCAGTTGCCGGGCCACAAGGTGTACCCGTGGATCGCGAAGACCCGCTTCTCCACACCGGGGGTGGGCCTGATCTCGCCTCCACCGCATCACGACATCTACTCGATCGAGGACATCGCGCAGTTGATCCACGACTTGAAATCCTCCAATCCCCGGGCGCGCGTGCACGTGAAGCTCGTGGCCGAGGTGGGGGTCGGCACGGTCGCCGCCGGGGTGGCCAAGGCCCACTCGGACGTCGTGCTCATCTCGGGTCACGACGGCGGCACAGGGGCGAGCCCGCTCAGCTCGATCAAGCACGCGGGGATCCCCTGGGAGCTGGGGCTGGCCGAGACGCAGCAGACCCTCGTCGCCAACGGGCTGCGGGACCGAATCGCGGTGCAGGTGGACGGGCAGCTCAAGACCGGGCGCGACGTGATGATCGCAGCGCTGTTGGGCGCAGAGGAGTTCGGATTCGGTACAGCGGCTCTGGTCGTGTCGGGTTGCGTGATGATGCGCGTCTGTCACCTCGACAGCTGTCCGGTGGGGATCGCCACGCAGAATCCCGAGCTGCGAAAGCGTTTCAACGGGAAACCCGAGTTCGTCGAGCATTTCTTCGAGTTCATCGCCGAGGAGGTACGAGAGTACCTGGCGATGCTCGGTCTTCGGTCGCTCTGCGACGCCGTGGGGCGCGTCGACCTGCTCGACTCGATGGAGGCGGTCGAGCACTGGAAGGCCAAAGGGCTGGATCTCGCCCCGGTGCTCGCCGCGCCCGAGCAAGGCCCGCCCACGGACAGGATGTGCTGCAGGGCCCAGGACCACGGCCTCGAGCGCGCGCTCGACCACCGGTTCCTCGAGGCGTGCCGCCCGGCGATCGAGCGGGGGGAGAACGTCTCCATGGAGCTCTCGATAACGAACGTCGACCGTACGGTGGGGACGCTCCTCGGGTACGAGATCACCTCGGCGCGTGGCGCGGCGGGGCTCGAGAAGGACACGATCACCCTGACCTTCAGGGGATCGGCGGGACAGAGCTTCGGTGCCTTCGTGCCTCGTGGGGTCACCTTGCGGCTCTACGGCGACGCCAACGACTACTTGGCCAAGGGGCTCTCGGGAGGTCGCGTGATCGTGCGCCCGCCCGAGACGTCGCCGTTCGCGACCGAGGAGCAGATCATCGCGGGGAACGTGATCCTCTACGGCGCCACGGCGGGGGAGTGCTACGTGTCCGGACGCGTCGGAGAACGCTTCTGCGTGCGCAACTCGGGGGCGACGGCGGTGGTGGAGGGAGTCGGCGACCATGGCTGCGAGTACATGACGGGAGGCCGGGTGGTCGTCCTCGGGCCCACCGGGCGCAACTTCGGTGCGGGAATGTCCGGCGGCGTCGCCTACGTCCATGACCCGCGGCGAACCTTCGCCGATCAGGTCAACTTCGACATGGTCGACCTCGAGCCCACCGACGAGGAGGACCGGCGCCTGTTGCTCGAGATCGTGACCTGTCACGAGGAGGAGACCGGCTCGCATGTCGCGCAGCGGCTGATCGCCTCGTGGGGACAGGCGGTCGGCGACTTCGTGAAGGTCATGCCCCGCGACTACCGGCGCGTGCTGGAAGCGACGCGTCACGCGGTCGAGGTGGGAACGTCGGTGGACGAGGCCGTCATGGCTTCTGCTCACGGATAGGCGCGTCCATGGGCAAGATCACCGGCTTCTTAGAGTACCCGCGGCGGCTTCCTGAGCGACGTCCGGTCAGGGTGCGCGTTCGTGACTGGCGCGAGGTGTACGAGCAGCTGGGCGAAGACGAGGCACGTCGTCAAGGGGCGCGTTGCATGGACTGCGGGATCCCGTTCTGCCACGACGCCTGCCCGCTCGGGAACCTGATCCCGGAGTGGAACCACCTCGTGTACCGGGGGGACTGGTACAACGCCGTGGAGCGTCTGCATGCCACCAACAACTTCCCCGAGTTCACAGGGCGACTGTGCCCTGCGCCCTGCGAGGGCGCGTGCGTGCTCGGGATCAACTCCGACGCCGTGACCATCGAGCGGATCGAGCAGGAGATCGCCGAGCGCGCGTTCGCAGAAGGATGGGTCACCCCCCAAGTCCCGGACGCGCGCACGGGTAAGTCGGTGGCGGTGGTGGGCTCGGGGCCCGCGGGCCTCGCCTGCGCACAGCAGCTGACGCGCGCGGGGCACCGGGTGGTGGTGTTCGAACGGGCGGAGAGGCCCGGTGGGCTGCTCCGCTACGGGATCCCGGAGTTCAAGATGGAGAAGGCAGTGCTGGAGCGCCGCCTGCGCCAGCTGCGCGCCGAGGGCGTGGAGCTGCGTTGTTCCACGTCGGTCGGCGTCGTAAGCGAGACGACCGAGCCCCTGCCGAGCGATCCAGGCGGGATCGAGCCGGGCATGGGCCGAGGGCTGGGGTCGGCGTGCGCCGCCGACGTGCAGGTCGTGTCCGCCGAGGCGCTGCTTGAAGAGTTCGACGCGTTCGTTCTGGCGGGGGGGGCGACGATGCCGCGCGACCTGGTGGTTCGAGGGCGCGAGCTTCGCGGGATCCACCTGGCGATGGACTACTTGAAGCTCTCGAACCTGGTGCGCGAGGGCGCGCTCGAGGTGTGCCCCGTGAATGCCGAGGGCAAGCACGTCGTGATAATCGGGGGTGGGGACACCGGGGCGGACTGCCTGGGTACTGCTCACCGGCAGGGCGCGTCGAGCGTCCAACAGCTGGAGATCCTGCCGCGCCCGCCCGAGTCGCGCTCCGCCGACAACCCATGGCCCACGTGGCCGCTCGTATTCAGGACCTCCTTCGCCCACGAGGAGGGCTGTGAGAGGCTCTTCGGAGTCACGACGAGCGAGTTCGTCGGCGACTCGTCGGGTAACGTGCGCGCTCTGCGATGCCAGCAGGTGGAGCTGACGGGCGAGGGGGGCTCGGCACGCTTCGAGCCCGTGCCCGCGAGCGGGTTCGAGCTGAAATGCGACCTGGTGCTCCTTGCCATGGGGTTCGTGGGCTCCGAACGCCGAGGGGTGCTCGGAGAGCTCGGGCTCGGCCTCGACGCGAGAGGGAACGTGGCATGCGACTCGAGCTGGCAGACGCGGCGCGAAGGGGTGTTCGTGTGCGGCGACATGGCCCGTGGCCAGAGCCTCATCGTGTGGGCGATCGCCGAGGGACGCTCCTGTGCTGCGAGCGTCGACCGTTGGCTCATGGGGGACAGCGCGCTGCCCGAGCCGTTGGTTCCGGGTGAGCTGGCGCTTCGCTGAGCTCACGCCCGGCGGCGGGTCGTTCGCGGGTCAGCGGTCGTTCGCGGGTCAGCGGTCGTGCGCGGGTCAGTAAGGGAGAGGGTGGTCGAGAAGCTTCCGCGGGTTGTCGACGAGCATCGTGCGGATCTGTTCGTCGTCGATGCCGCGAAGACGAAGCATGGGTAGCACGTCGCGGCTTATGTGCAGGAAGTGCCAGTTCGGCTGGGCCTGCATGATGAATTCGTCTTCGAACCAGTCGAAGTGGCAGGCGGTGTCGTGGGACAGCACGAGCTGTGGCGCAAAGCCACGCTCGCACATCTTCGCCACGGTGTCGACGCGTTGGGCCGTGGGGCAATACGTGTCGAGTCCGAAACGGTCCATGCCGAGCGTCGAGCCTGCGTTGGCGAGCTCCTCGAGGTAGTCCAGGTCGGTCGAGTCCCCGCTGTGGCCTATCACGACCCGCGAGAGATCGACGCCCTCCTCGCTGAACACGCGCTGTTGGTCGCGCCCTCGTCTCGTCGCTGCATGGGTGTGGGTGGAGATCGGCAGACCTGTCTGGCGGTGTACGTGGGCCACCGCACGCAGCACCCGTTCGACCCCCGGGGTGAGGCCCGGCTCGTCGGTGCAGCACTTCAAGATCCCGGGACGGACGCCGGAGCCGGCAATACCATCTTCGATATCACGAAGGAAGAACTCCTCCAGGGCGTCGATGCCGCTCGGGTTGAACTGCGCATCGCGGAAGTCGAAGTAGTGCGGTAGGTCGTTGTAGGTGTAGAGGCCGGTCGCCACGACGATGTTCAGGTCGACCTGGTCGGCCACCTGTTGGACGAGTTCGATGTCACGGCCGAGCCCGACGACGGTCTGATCGACGATCGTATTGATGCCCGCACCGGCCAGCTCTTCGAGGCGGTCTACGGCTTGCGCGACGCGGGCTTCCCGGTGCCAACCGGTGGGCCAGTTGGCCGCCACCTCGGTCGAGAGGACGAAGACGTGCTCGTGCATCAGCGTCGGTCCGAGCATGTCGGCGTGCACCGGTCCGCGCACGGTGTTCACCTGACCCACTGCTTCCCCCTTCGGCGTGCTCTCAGGATCGGGCTGCCGGCTTCGCGGACTGCGCGTACGACCCGGCGAGCGAGAGTACTTCGGAAACGTAGGACCTGGAATGGTTGTAGGCGTAGACGGCGCCGGAGAGGTCCGTGCCGCCGGCACCGCCGTTAGCGCACAGCAGGCGTGCCGCGGCGTACACCGCGTCGGTGGGGTCATAAGGGCTCGGGGGATCCGTGCCCCCGGGCGGCACGGGCTCGTCGTACTCGGCGAAGGTGGCCGGTTCGAATTGCATGGGACCGCGCGCTCCTGCGTAGTTGGAGCCCGAGTGGACTCCGGGAAGGTCGGAGGCACCGTTCGAGGACTCGACCGTGCCAATCGCCGCCAGCACGCTCCAGGGGAGGCCGGGGCAGGTCAGGGCTGCGCGTTCGTAGAGGGCGAGCATCTGGGGGGGCACGTTGCTCACGGCGGCGGCGCTGGGGGCCGAGCCGGGCAGGAGCGCCGGACCGATCGCACCGAGCCCGCCCAGGGTGCCGTTCGCGCCGAGGGCCACGACACCGAGCGCCAGGCAGAACACCGCGCCGCCGACCAGAGCGCCGCCGAGGGCCACCAGGCGAAGAGATCGTCTCAGCTGACCCTCCGAAGCGATGAGGACCGTTCGGCGCGCGGGTGGGACGTCGGACCGCGGGCGAGGTCGTAGGACTTCGGTGAGCCTCGGCTCAGAGCGCACGGCGACCCACGGCCGTGACCGGCGGTGCGTCGAACCGTCACTCGAGTGGAGCACGGGGGTGGCGTCGTCGTCAAGGGGTCCGGCCCCTCGCGGTGCTCCGTGCACGTTTAACCGATTGTGGCCGGACCCTTGCGCCTGGGTATGATTTGTGTGTGCTCAGCACGATGCAGGGGGGGCCCCTACTCATCAGTGGGATCCTTCGCCATGGCCAGTATGTCTACGGCGACAGCGAGGTCGTGACGGCGCAGGCCAACGGCTACAGGCGAGCGACCTTCTCCGAGGTGGCGTCACGCGCCGAGCAGCTTGCGAAGGCGCTGAGGCGCCTCGGTGTCGAGGGCGACGACCGGGTGGGGACCTTCGCCTGGAACGAGCAGGAGCACCTCGAGGCCTATCTGGGCGTCCCCTCCATGGGAGCGGTCCTCCACACGCTCAACGTCCGTCTCTTCCCCGATCAGCTCGCGTACGTGGTGAACCACGCCGAGGACAAGGTCGTGATCGTCGACGGCTCGCTGGCACCGCTGTTCGCCAGGGTGCGAGACGAGTGCAAGACGGTAGAGCACGTGATCGTCGTCGGTGACGGCGACCTCTCGGGCCTCGGGAAGGTCCTCTCCTACGACGAGCTCATCGCGGCCGAGAACCCTGGCTACGACTGGCCGGCGCTCGACGAGACCCAGGCGGCGGCCATGTGCTACACGAGCGGGACCACCGGGAAACCCAAGGGTGTGGTCTACAGCCACCGCTCGACGTGGTTGCACTCCTTCGGGGGCATGTCGGCGAACGGCGTCGGCACCACCGAGCACGACCGTGTTCTTTTGATCGTGCCGATGTTCCACGTAAACGGGTGGGTCATGCCATACGTGGGGTTCTTCTGCGGAGCGGACCTGGTGATGCCCGAGCGTTTCCTGAAGGCGGAGCCGTTGTGCAAGATCATCCACGACCAGCGCCCCACGCTGTCGATCGGTGTGCCGACGATCTGGAACGACGTGCTGAACTACAGCACGACCCACGACGTGGACCTCTCCTCGTTCCGGCGCCTGCACGTCGGCGGGGCGGCCGTGCCACGGGCGATGCTCGAGGCCTACGAGCAGCGCTTCGGCGTGTGCATGATCCAGGGCTGGGGCATGACCGAGACGAGCCCTGTGTGCTCGCTCGGCTTTCCCCCGAGGGGGATCACGCTCGAAGAGGAGATGGACTGGCGGGCCAAGACGGGACGGGTCGTCCCCGGAGTGGAGATCAGGATCGTCGACGAGCACGGCGAGGTGCTGCCGACCGACGGCGTCTCGGTGGGGGAGTTCGAGGTGCGAGGGCCGTGGGTCACCACGTCCTACTACAGAGACCCGAGCACGGAGCGCTTCCACGACGGATGGCTTCGAACCGGCGACCTCGGAACGCTCGATGGCAGGGGCTTCATGCAGATCTCGGATCGTACGAAGGACGTGATCAAGTCGGGCGGTGAGTGGATCTCCTCCGTTGAGCTCGAGAACGAGGTGATGTCGTGTCCCGGCGTCTTCGAGGCGGCGGTCATCGGCGTCCCGGACCCCCGCTGGACCGAGCGGCCCCTCGTGGCGGTCGTGGCGTCAGACGGCGCCCGTCTGGAACCCGCGGACATCGTCGCCTTCCTGGCCGAGCGCGTGCCGCGCTGGTGGCTGCCCGAGCGGTGGACGTTCGTGGATGAGTTGCCCAAGACCTCGGTGGGCAAGTTCGACAAGAAAGTGCTTCGTGCGCGCGCCGCAGAGGGTGCCTTCGAGGTGCAGCAGCTGGACTTGTCCTCTCACTTCCGCTGAGGGCGTTGGAGGTAGAGGAGCTCGCCGAGCGTCTCTCGGCGATCGCAGAGGAGCTCGCGGACCTGGCTTTCGACCGCCTGCGCGAGGCGTCGGCCTCTGCGAGCCACGAAGGGGGGCCCGATCCGGCTCTCGCGGCCGAGGAGAGGCGCATCACCCGGGCACGAAGGTCGGTGGAGAAGGCCGCCACGCTGTTGCGGGCGCCTGAGGTCAAAGACAGCTGACGCGTTCACGCCGTCGCGTTCAGGGCGTCGATGAGTTGGCGCAGTCGCCCGTAGTGCATGCGGTCGAAACGAAGCGCGAGACGCGGCAGCTCGAGATGATCGCCACCTGATCGCTCGGGTGCGAGCGGCTTCGTCGGTCGTATGATCCCGCTGACCACGATGTCACTGAAGCGGTCGTTCAGTTCGGAGAGCTGGGCGCGCGTCGGCAGTTTGCGAAGCCGAACGACGAGCAGGTCGCCCACCCAGCGGACGGAGTGGTAGTTGCGGAAGAAGCCCAGCAGCTCCCGGGTCGCCTCTTCGACGTCGGCGGTCACCTTGTACAGGGAGTGGTCCTCGGGCTCCACCAATCCTCGTGCCGTGACCTCTTCCTCGACGAAGCGCCGCCATCCCCTCCAGTAGGTACCCTGCGGGACGTCGAGCAGTACGAGGGGGGCGGGCTGTGCCTTCCCGGTCTGCAGGAGGGTGAGCAGCTCGAAGGCTTCGTCCAGCGTGCCGAACCCGCCCGGGAGCACGGCGTAGCCGTCGGACTCCTTTATGAGCATGAGCTTGCGCGTGAAGAAATAGCGCATCTCGACGAGCTTCGGGTCCTGGGCGATGAACGCGTTCGCACCCTGCTCGTGGGGGAGGCGGATGTTGACCCCGAGAGAGCGGGCTTTGCCCGCACCCTCCATGCCCGCCGCCATGATGCCGGGGCCGGCGCCGGTGACCACCATCCACCCGTGACCCGCCATGCGTTGGGAGAGCTCGCGCGCCTGGAGGTAGAGGGGGTCCTCGGGACGGGTCCGGGCCGAGCCGAAGAACGTGACCTTGTGCGCGTCGCGAAAGGGCCGGAACACCTTGAACGCCTCGGCCATCTCGGCCAGAGCCGCGCTGGCGAGCTTCAGGTCCAGGGCGTCGGTGCGCTCCTCGGCGAGGTGCACGACGGTGCCGAGGATGGCCCTGTACAGGTCCCGGCGCGCGCTGACCCCGATCGAGTCCAGCAGCTCGTCCACCAGGTGCTCGCGCCGGGGGTCGAGCTGCTCTTCAGGTGTGACCGTCTCGACGCCGGCGGTGTCGGCGGCAAGCGGTGGGAGGACCTGTTTCACTTGACCAGCATATTGTCCGGGCGCGCCTCAAAGCCCGGTGGCGGCGAGGTGGTCGGCGAGCCAGAGCACACGCGTCGCGTGGACACGGGCGGCGGGAAGGTCTGCACCGGCCTCGAGGGCACCCAGCGCGTCGCGCTTGGAGTCGCCCGACACGGTGAAGATCACCAGACGAGCGCGCGCGATGGCGTCGAGAGTGAGGGTCATGCGCTCGTGGGGGTTTCGCTCGTGGGGGTCCGACGAGCGGACCACCAGGGCGCCGGGTGGAGCGTCGAGGGCGGGGGAGCCGGCGAAGAGAGAAGCGGTGTGACCGTCGGGCCCCAGGCCGAGGTGGACGACGTCGAGCGCGGGCGTCTCCTCGAGCATCTTCTGATAGGAGCCGACGTTCTCGCACGACATAGGGTGGAACGACCCGACAGGGCCCACTCGTTCGAGCAAGGCCTCGCGCACGAGGCGTTGGTTCGCGTCGGGGTGGTCTGCGCCGACGCATCTCTCGTCGCCCATCAAGACGTCGACCCGTGCCCAGTCGACGGTCTTGACGCCCAGGTCGGCCAGCTTCTCGTAGCAGCGCCGCGCAGTGGGCCCGCCGGAGAGCACCAGGACGAAACGTGGGTCGGGCCGCTTCGCGAACGCGTCCAGGACCACCTCGGCGAACGCAGACGCGACATCCTCCACGACGCGTAAGGAGCCGTACGGTGGGCTCACTGGGTCCTTCGACGCGTCAGGGATGGCGCCACTGACGTTGGTCTCGCGCCAGCAATAGGTCGGCTTCGTGCGGCCCCCAGCTCCCTGCGGGGTAGTGGGCGAGCGGCACGCCATCTTCGCTCCATGCCTGGAGGAACGGGTCGACGATGCGCCATGCCTGGACGACCTCGTCGGTGCGGATGAACAGGGTGGCGTCGCCGGTCATCGCGTCGTGGAGGAGTCGCTCGTAGGCGTCGGCGTTCGTACCCTCGAAGACTCTCGCGTAGGAGAAGTCCATGTTCACCGATCGCAGCCGGAACGCCTCTCCGGGCACCTTGGCGCCGAAGAGCAGGCAGATGCCCTCGTCGGGCTGGACCCGGATCACGAGCTCGTTCGGGCGCAGGTCGCGCGCCAGGCGTCCGCCGAAGGCGAGGTGGGGGACCCTGTGGAACTGCATGGCTACCTCGGTCACGCGTCCGTTGAGACGTTTGCCCGTGCGGAGGTAGACGGGGACCCCCGCCCAGCGCCAGTTGTCGACGGCGAGCTGCATCGCGACGTATGTCTCGGTGACGCTGTTCGGATCGACGCCGTTCTCCTGGCGGTACCCGGGCACTTCCTGGCCGCCGATTCGCCCGGCTGTGTACTGCCCGCGCACGGCCGTCCCGACGGCTTCGTCCGCGTCGGTGACGACTACGGCTCTGAGGAGCTTCACCTTCTCGTCGCGGATTCCCTGCGCGTCGACGGTGGCGGGCGGCTCCATCATCGTGAGAGCCAGCACCTGCATCAGATGGTTCTGGACGATGTCCCGGAGCGCACCTGCATGTTCGTAGAAGCCGCCGCGGTGTTCCACTCCGAGCTGCTCGGCCACGGTGATCTGTACGTTGTCGACGTAACGGCGGTTCCAGATCGGCTCGAATATGGCGTTCGCGAACCGCAGGGCGAGGAGGTTCTGGACGGTCTCCTTGCCCATGTAGTGGTCGATTCGGAAGATCTGCTTTTCCTCGAAGGCGGCGTGGAGCGTGTCGTCGAGCGCCATGGCGCTGGCGAGGTCATGGCCGTAGGGCTTTTCGACGACGAGGCGCGCGAAGCTTCCTCCTTCTCCTGGGCGGTTGCAGCCGTGCTGGGCCAGTGCCGAAGCCACCGCTCCGAAGAGATCGGGGATCGTGGCCAGGTAGTAGACGCGGTTGCCCGAGGTCCCGAAGCGGCGGTCCGTCTCGGCGAGGGCCTGCTTCAGCCGGTCGAAGGTGTCCTTGTCCGCATAGTTGCCGGCGACGTACCGGAACCGCTTCACGAGTTCGGGCCAGGCGCCCCCCGCCGGCGCGGCGTCGAGGACCGTCTTCTGGAAGTCTTCGTCGTTCCACGCCGTGCGTGAGACGCCGATCATCGCGAATCCCTCCGGCAGGGTGTCGTGTTCGCACATGGCGGCTATCGCCGGCACGAGCTTGCGCGCCGTGAGATCACCCGAGGCCCCGAACACGACGAGCGCCAGCGGCGGGGCGACCTCGACCCCGTCGGGCTGCCCGGGGGACTCGCGCGGGTCTTGGACGCTCAAGACGCCTCTCTCATGGACGGGCGTTCTCGGACTTCGCTGCGCTCGAGGCGGCAGTCGGTTCGCTCACCACGGCGTGACCGCCGAATTGGTTGCGCAGGGCTGCCAGGAGACGGTTCGAGAACGCGTCGGGATCTCTGGACGCGAAGCGCCGATAGAGAGCGGCGCTTATGACGGGGACGGGCACCGACCGCTCCAGAGCCTCCTGTACGGTCCATCTCCCCTCTCCGGAGTCGACGACGTACCCCTCGATCTTCTCGAACCCCGAGCCAGGGGCGAGCGCGCGTTCGGTGAGCTCGAGAAGCCACGAACGGACCACCGACCCGTAGCGCCAGATGGAGGCGATCTGGTGGAGGTCCAACTCGAACTCGTGCGCGTGGTCCATCACTTCGAAGCCCTCCGCGTAGGCCTGCATGAGCCCGTACTCGATCCCGTTGTGGACCATCTTCACGAAGTGGCCGGCACCGACGTCCCCGACGTGCGCGTACCCACCGTCGGGGGCGAGCGCCACGAACGCCGGTTCACACTTCGCGACCGTCTCCTTCGTGCCTCCGACCATGAGGCAGTAGCCCTCGCTGAGCCCCCATATGCCTCCGGAGGTCCCGGCGTCCACGAACCCGATCCCGTTCTCGGCCAGGGACTCGGCCGCGGGTCGGGCCTCGCGGTAGTTGGAGTTCCCGCCGTCGACCACGACGTCACCGCTGGCCATGAGACCCTTCAGGGTGTCGATGGTGCTGGTGGTGGGGTTTCCGGCCGGCACCATCACCCAGGCGACCCGCGGTGGGTCGAGCTTCGAGACCAAGTCCTTCAGGCTGGAGGCCGTGCGCGCGCCCTTGGCCGCCACCGACTCGCGTGCCTCGGCCGACACGTCGAACGCCACGACCTCGTGGCCCTTTTCGATGAGCCGCTGGGTCATGTTCGCGCCCATCTTGCCCAGCCCCACCATGCCGATCTTCATGTCGAGCTCCTCTGTCTGTGCCGGTCCTCGGCCCGCGCTCGTCTGTTCCTGACGGTTCAGGCGATCTCGGCCAGGTCGTCGAGGGCGACACGCGTTACGCGCCGTCCGTGCGCAAGGAGGCTGCGGTGGTCGCCCACACTCTGTGCGGCGATGAGCGTGGCGAAGTCGTAGGGCTTTCCCGGCACGGGCACCTCGGGCTCGTACGTGCGCGAGACGATCTGGACGGCCACCAACGAGTCGGGACCGCCCTTGTGGAGTTGCCCCGTGGAGTGCAAGAAACGAGGGCCGTAACCCGCGGTCACCGGCGCCCCGCCGAGATGGTCGCGAACAGCACGCCGTAGCGTCTCCAGCTGAGCGTCATGACCGAAGGGAAGGTAAGCCTGCAAGGACACGTAGTCGCCGGAGCGGAAAGTCTCACCGAGCCAGGCGAGGACCTCGCTCGGCTCCCGGGATTCGAGCTCCGGCAGCGGCAGGTGCCCGAGCACGTCGTTGGTGTTTCGCTTGGATTCGGCGACGTCTGGCTCGTCGAACGGGTCGATGCCCAGCACGTGGCCGCACAGGGCCACCGCGACCTCCCATCGATAGAACTGCTGCGCGAGGTCGGCGGGCCCTCTCGGGTGCAGCTGGACCACGTGCCGATCGGCTCCCGCCTCGGGGGAGGTCGTGGGGACGGGCACGCATCCCGTGCCCTGCTTGCCGGTCGACTCGGCGATGAGCTGCTCGACCCAAAGACCGAAGGCGGCGTAGGCATCGGGAAGCTCGACGGTCAGCTTGTCGCGTCCTGCTCTGGCCTCCTCGCCCATGGTCATGCCGAGGGCAGCGGCCTCGACCAGGTCGCTCGACAGCGCGCGTGAGCACAGCTCCGCGACGTCGTAGCCGATCAACGCGGCCGGGACCATGCCGAAGTACGAGAGCACCGAGTAGCGGCCGCCGATGTCCGGGGGGTTCTCGAAGCACCGCGCGAAGCCGCGCTCGGCGGCGAGCTTGGCCAGTGGCGTCCCGTGGTCGGTCACAGCGGCGTACCTAGAGGGATCGGGCAGGCGGGACCACGCGTGGGCTAGCAGCGCGTTCGGCTCGAGGGTCGTGCCGGACTTCGACGACACGAGCACGAAGGCGTCGGAGAAGTCGAGGGAGCTGACGGTGACGGGATGGGTCGTGTCACACACGACGAGCCGTCGTGGAGCGTCGCCGTGGATCTGCGACGTCGCTACGCCGGCGTCCCTTGTCGCCTCGAGCACTGCCGGACCCAACGACGACCCGCCCATCCCGAGCAGCACCACGGTGCGTTGCTCGACGGTACGGGCCCATTCGAGAAGGTCGGCCGCCTCCGCCTCCATTCTCCTCGGAGCCTCGAGCCAGCCCAGGCGTGTCGGGGACACGTTGTTCGCCGGCCACAAGCCGCGGTCATGGGCTTCGAGGCGGCTGAGAAGAGCTCGGGCGTCGTCGCTCATCGTCCTGGTCTCGGGCGCCCGGACGCGAGAGCCTGCGCCTTGTCGGTGAGGACCTGGAGGACCTCCTCGAAGGACTTCGTGAAGCTGGCCACGCCCTGGGACTCGAGGGTGAGCGCGACGTCCGCCATGTCCACCCCGAGCTCTCCGAGACGGTCGAGGACCCGCCTGGCCCCCTCAGGGTCGGCGTCCACCGTTCTCGAGACGGTGCCGTGGTCCAAGAACGCCTCGACCGTCTGGTCGGGCATCGTGTTGACCGTGTCGGGGCCTATGAGAGCATCCACGTAGGCGAGATCGGGATAAGCAGGGTTCTTAGTCGAGGTCGAGGCCCACAGAGGCCGTTGGACCGTGGCGCCCCTGGCGGCGAGGGCGTCCCAGCGTGGGCCCGAGAACCGGCTCTTGAAGAGCTCGTAGGCGGCGCGCGCCTGTGCGACCGCGGCCTTGCCGCGCATGGCCAGGACCTCGTTTCCTGCGGCGTCTCGGCCTGCGGTGCCCTTGCTCTCGGTGCCGCCGTCGACCAGTTGCTCGAGGCGCCGGTCCACCTCGGTGTCGACTCTGCTGACGAAGAAAGAGGCCACGCTGTGCACTCCCGAGAGGTCCTCGGTACCCGACGCGACGAGGTCCTCGAGCCCTCCGAGGTAGGCCTCTACGACCTCGAGGTAGCGCTCCACGCTGAACAGGAGCGTGATGTTGATGTTCCGCCCTTCGGCGATCATCGCTCGGATCGCGGGGAGACCCTCGGCGGTCCCGGGTATCTTCACGTACAGGTTCGGCCGAGCGATGAGCTCGTGCAGGCGTCTGGCCGCCTCGGTGGTGGCCTCGGTGTCGTAGGCCAGAGCGGGCGCAACTTCGATGGAGACGAACCCGTCGGTCCCTCCCGAGGCGTCGTGGACGGGACGAAGCACTCCGAGCGCGTCGACGATGTCCGTGATCGTCATCTCCCAGTAGGCCTCTTCGACACTGCGGCTCACGAGAAGGTCCCCGAATTGCTCGTCGTAGTCGTGGCCGCTTTCGATCGCTTTCGCGAAGATGGTCGGGTTCGAGGTGACACCCCGGATACCTTTGTCGACGAGGCTGGCCAACGTGCCGTCGCGCAAGGATCCGCGGCGGATGTTGTCGATCCACGGGCTCTGCCCCTGCTGCTCGTAGAGATCGTGCAACCTCGTCATCGCGTCCGGTTTCCTCGCGTCTGCAGCTCCCCCGGGCGAGTTCCGTGCCCGGTCCTCCTCCACAGGGCTCGGGCTCGCTCGGCCACGTTGGCTGGTGTGTAGCCGAAATGAGCGAAGAGCTCGGCCGCAGGTGCAGAGGCACCGAAACGGTCGATCGCGACGACGTCGTCGGCGAATCGCTCCCAGCCGAGCGAGGCGCCGGCCTCAACCGCCAGCGTCGGGACGCCTTCGGGTAGGACGTTGTCGCGATAGGAGGCGTCTTGGCGATCGAAGAGGTCCCAGGACGGAAGCGAGACCACCCTTGCGGCGATCGGCTCGTCATCCGAGGTCGCGTCAGCGTCCATCTCGGCCAGCAGGACGGCTGCCTCCAAGCACACGTGGACCTCGCTGCCCGACGAGACCAGGACGAGATCGGGTATGCCGTCCGGGGCATCGGCGAGCACGTACCCGCCACGGCGGACGCCTTCGAAGGCCTCGGCGGTGCCTTCGAGCACCGGGATCGCCTGGCGCGAAAGCACGAGGCCGGTAGGCCCGTCGGAGTCGACCGCGATTCGCCAGGCGTGCGCGCACTCGTTAGCGTCTGCCGGGCGGATGAGGCGCAGCCCTGGCATCGCGCGCAACGAGGCCAGCTGCTCGACAGGTTGGTGAGTGGGGCCGTCCTCACCGAGACCGATCGAGTCGTGCGTCCACGAGTAGACGACGTGCGCCTCGCTCAACGCGGCCAGGCGCACGGCCGGGCGCATGTAGTCGCTGAATATGAAGAAGGTCCCTCCGATGGGGAGAACACCCCCGTGCAGAGCCAGACCGTTCATGACCCCGCCCATGGCGTGCTCACGTACTCCGTAGTGGAGCTGGGTGCCTTGCGGGGATCGGGAGGACTGGTCGAGCGCGCCCTCGAGCTTCACGCCCGTGTTCCCCGTGAGGTCCGCCGACCCGACTAGCAGGCCCGGGATCAGCTCCGCGGACGAGTCGATGCACTGGTTGATCGCCCGTCGTGTCGCGACTTTCGTGCCGGGCTCGAACGTCGGGAGCTTCTGGGCCCAACCCTGGAGCCCGCGCCCGGCCTGGCAGGCTTCCCACACACCACGGTCGCCGTCCCAGGCGTCGAGGCGGTCGTTCCATTCCCGACGCCACCTCTGACCGCGCGCGACGCAGCGCCGGTAGAAGTCGAGGACTTCCTCGGGCACCCAGAAGCTCTCGTCGGGCGGCAGCCCGAGGATCTCCTTGGTCCTGCGGACCTCCTCTTCCCCGAGAGGGTCCCCGTGCGCTGCAGCGGTGTCGGTCTTCCCCGGAGACGGCCACCCGATGTGGCTTCGAAGCACGATCATCGACGGTCTGTCCTCGACGGCCACCGCCCGACGAAGCGCCGCCTCGAGGGCTTCGATGTCGTTGGCGGCCTCTCCGATGTCCTCGGTGTGCCAGCCGTAGGCTTCGAAACGCTCGGGGACGTCGTCGGAGTACGCGAGCTCGGTAGGGCCGTCGATCGAGATGTGGTTGTCGTCGTAGACGTAGACGAGCCGGCCCAGCCCGAGATGTCCCGCCAGCGAAGCGGCCTCGTGGCTGACGCCCTCTTCGAGGTCACCGTCGGAGCAGATGACGAAGGTGTGGTGGTCCACCAGCTCGGGACCGAAGCGCGCGCGCAACCAGCGCTCGGCGAGAGCGAGCCCGACCGCGTTGGCCACGCCCTGGCCCAGCGGACCGGTGGTCGCCTCCACGCCTGCTGTGAGGTGGAGCTCGGGGTGCCCCGGGGTCCGGCTGCCCCATTGTCGGAAGCGTTCGAGGTCGTCGATCTCGAGGCCGTACCCGGTCAGGAACAGCATCGCGTAGAGAAGGATCGAGGCATGACCCGCCGACAGGACGAAGCGGTCGCGATCGGGCCAGCTCGGGTCGCCGGGGTCGTGGTGCAAGACGCGAGTGAACAGGACGTGGGCGAGCGGAGCGAGGGCCATGGCGGTGCCGGGGTGGCCCGAGTTGGCCTTCTGGGGCGCGTCCATGGCCAGCCCCCTGATGACGTTGATCCCGAGCTGTTCGAGGTCCGCGTCCTCCACGACGCCACCGTACCTGCTGTCCTCGCCGGCTCAGCGGCCGCCTCCCAACCGGTGCCCTCGGTCAGCCGTGCGGACGGCTCCTCGTCGACGCGGAAGCCGGGTTCCTGGTCGGATCCCGAGAGTCCTCGGGGTCGCGAAGGAGCGCGAGCGACGCCGTGAAACCGTGCAGGAAATTGCGCCCGCCGACGGGCCCGACCTCACCGGCTGCGAAGAACCCGGCGGTGGGAAGCCGACCGACCGAGTCGGCCAGCACTCCCACGTCGTGGTGGGGCTCTTCGAACATTCGGGTCCCCCTACCGTTGCAGGTGAAGACGAGCGCGCCGTCAGCCCTGCGCCCCTCGAGCATCAAGCGGAGGTCTTCGTCGGCGGATCGCGCGTCACGCAGGTGGAACTGCACCGTCGTGCCGACTGGCATCATGCCGCTCACCGCGAGAGCGCCGGCGTGACGGTCCGCACCGATCACGTTGCGCACGAGGAAGTCACCGCGCTCGAAGCGGTCGCGATGCTCGTCGATGACTCGGCCGACGTGCAGGCCACCCGTCTCGAGCAGGCTGAGCTCCTGCTCCGACAACGAGTGATGTGCCTGGGCCACGAGCCTCTCGAGTGCAGGACGGCCTGCGAGCTCGACTATCACGTTGCGCTCGGCCTTGGTGATCACGAGCGGGTCGCCGAACGGACGGCACCCTTGGGATACGACGGTCTCCACCTCGACGCCGGGTCCGAGGATCACACCGACGGCGCCCGAGCTCGTCACGTGCCGGCCGGTGGCGATGCGGTTGCCCCCCGGGCCTCGCGCGGCGGAGGCCATTCCCCCTACGACCGGGAGGCCCGGGTAGCAGGTGGCGATCCGGTCCAGGAACTGCTCGACGGGGAAGCTGTAGGGATCTGCGACAAGCAGAAGGGCCTGAGGGTCGAAGGGGATCTCGAGGGGCCATCCCGAGGCCGCGGTCGTGTCGAAGGCTCCGTCGGCGCCTGCTTCGAGCAGAAGCGGGAGCAAGGGACCGGTACGGGCCGCGAACAGCGAGACCGCAGCAGATCGCTCGACCTCGCGATGGGGGCCGACGACCGATTCGGCGGCGCAGCCGAGCAGCACGAGGGGACTGAGTACCTCGTCGATCGCTCCGAGCGCGTCCTCGAGGGCGCCGGCGTGCGGGGGGGTGACGAAGACCAGCGCGAGGTCCGGGTGTTGGCCCAGGCTCTCGAGAACGGCCCCGGCAACCTCTCCCACGGCGTGGGCGGTGACAGGGTGCTCGCTCATGGCAGCTGCGAACGGCATCGATCCCGACGCTAACGGGGGAAGTCGGTAGCCGATCAGGTTTCGTGGCTGCTTGCCAGAATGTGTCGTCGCGGGGGAGGATGGCTGCCCACAGCGGCGGCTAGGAGAGATGTGGCGCACGGTGGTGGCAACGAAGCTGCAGGTCGAACCCGTCGCGGCGTGAGCGCCGCAGGGGGCGACTTCGTCCGCCTGGTCGTCGACTACGCGAAGCAAGAGACGCTCGGTCCCGTGAAAGGCCTCGCGCGCTTCGTGGCATTCGGTGTCTTCGGTTCCATTGCGCTGTCGGTGGGAGTCGTCGTCCTACTGGTGGCACTCCTGCGGTTGCTGCAGACCGAGACGGGCACCACTTTCGGTGGCAAGCTTTCCTGGCTGCCCTACGTGATCACCGCGGGGGCGGCGCTGGTGGTGGCCGGCCTGGCCGGGTGGCGCATCACGAAAGGCGCTGCCAAGCGAACGGCACCGAGGGCGCACGACGAACGGAGGAGCTGAGGTGACGGCGACGGAGCGGGTCACGCGTGACGACTTGGAGAAGAAGTTGCGCGAGATCTCGGGCGACCTCGAAGACACGGTCGAGTCGAAGAAGCCGAGGCTGTTGGCCGGGGCGGTGGTCGGGGTGCTCGTGATCGTCGTCCTCGCCTACCTGGTGGGTCGCCGACGGGGGCGCAAGCCCGTCGTCGTCGAGCTCCGGAGAGTTTGATGGACCGTTTGCTCGGCCAGGTGGTGTCGCGGGCGTTGCGCCGTGGAATACGAGGCGAGCCGTTGTGGCTTGCGGTCGGGGTCGGGGCTTGGCTGTGGCGCCGGGCACGAAATCCAACGTCCAGGCCCATCTGGAAGGGAAGGGTCGAGCCCGGCCAGCAACTCCTCGTCACCATGCGCGACCCTCGAGCCAAGACCGTGACGGAGCGGGCCTGAGACTCCCTGGCGACGGCGAAGAAGTGCTGCGACCGCTCGCGAGCCTGCTGTCAGAGGAGCGGTGACCCTCTCCGCGAAGGTGCCCCGTGGCCCGCTCGTGTCCGGAGAGCGCGTCTTGCTCGTCGACCAGAAGCAGCGCGGGTATCTCACGACGCTCGTCTCGGGCCAGATCTTCCACACCCATGCGGGCATGGTCGCCCATGACGACGTCATCGGCGTGGACGAGGCGTCGCAGGTGCTGACATCCACAGGGCGGCGCTTCTTGGTGGTACGTCCGACGCTGGCGGACGTCGTGCTGAAGATGCCTCGTGGCGCGCAGGTCATCTACCCGAAGGACCTTGGGGCGATACTGCTGGCCGGCGACGTGGGGCCGGGAATGCGCGTGCTCGAGGCCGGAGTGGGTTCGGGGGCGTTGTCCATGACGATGCTGCGCGCGGGCGCGCGGGTGGTGGGCTACGAGATCCGGGCCGATTTCGCCAGGCGTGCCCGGGCGAACGTGGTCGACTGGGTCGGCGATGACGCGCTGTACGAGGTGGTCGAGCGCGACGTCTACGCGGGCATCGAAGAGAGCGATCTGGACCGGGTCGTCCTCGACCTCCCCGAGCCGTGGCGGGTTCTTCCCCACGCAGAGAAGGCCCTACGCCCCGGAGGGATCCTGCTCGCCTACCTGCCTACGATCAACCAGGTCTCGGCACTTCGGGCCGCGATGAGCCGAAGCCGCTTCGCAATGGCAGAGACGTCCGAGCTGCTACGGCGAACCTGGCACGTGGAGGAGCGGTCGGTGCGTCCCGACCACCGGATGGTGGCGCACACCGGCTTTCTCACCACCGCCAGGCTGCTGGCGCCGACCGGCTGAGAGGCCGACCAGGTCCAAAGGGGACCGGGTTCAGAGGGCGACCTGGTTCAGAGGGCGACCTGGTTCAGAGAGCGACGAAGTCAACCTTGCTCGATGAAGATGCACTCCCCGGGGCACTCCTCGGCCGCCTCGGTGACGGCGTCCTCGAGGTCCTCGGGGACAAAGGCCAGGCCCGCGGACCCGCCCGGGTCGTTCTTCACCTGGTCGGACTCCTTCACGTAGGCAAGACCGTCGTCCAGCAGGGTGAACACAGCCGGCGCGATCTCCTCGCACAGGCCGTCCCCGGTGCACAGATCCTGGTCGATCCAGACCTTCATCGGTTCGCCTCTCGCCTGGTGCTCAGGCACTCCGCTTCGGACGGTAACGACGGGCCGATCGGAGTGTCAGCCTTCTTCACCTCGGCTCCGGGTGTACACCGTGTCGCCGCGTGCACTCGCTCTTGCCCCTGCTGCCGGCCGAAGGTCGCTCGTGTGTGGCAGCCAACCGGCGAGCTTACCGTTCGCCGCCGCGGGCTCGGGCCGCGGTACGGCCGGCCCGAGACAGCAGAACGTAAGAAGAAGCTGGTGGCCGAGGCGCCGAACGCGACGCCCAAGGTCGGGGCGCGCCGTGTCGGGCACCCGGGAGTGTATGGTCCCGACAGGAGGCTACGGCTAGCTCGAGGGAGGTGGTTCCGACGGCGGAACCAGAGGATCGACGGCAGCTGGCCCTCCGCGAGGAGATCGAGCGCGTCCGGGATCGTTCCCGCCGCGCGGAGGAGGAGGTCGCCCTCCTGCGTAGGCGCCTCACCGAGGGACCCGGAAGGGTGCAGTCCCTCGAGGAACGCCTTCTCGAGAGCAAGGGGCAGCTAGCACAGGCCGTGTCGCAGAACGAGAAGCTCACCTACACCCTCCAGCAGGCGAAGGAGCACATAGCCGCCTTGCGAGAGGAGGTGGACAAGCTCACGCAGCCTCCGAGCGCTTACGGCACCTTCCTGCACGCCAACGAGGATGGAACCGTCGACGTGTTCTCTGGGGGCCGCAAGATGCGTGTCGCCGTGCATCCCGAGATCGAAGCGTCCGACCTCCGTCGTGGCCAGGAGGTCGTCCTGAACGAGTCGTTCAACGTGATTCTCGCCCGCGAAGGTGAGGACTCCGGCGAGCTCGTCACGTTGAAGGAGATCCTGGAAGACGGTCGTCGCGCGATCATCTACGCCCGGGCCGACGAGGAGAGGGTGGTGGAGCTCGCCGACAACCTCGTGGGAATCCACCTCCGCGCCGGTGACGCGGTGCTCATGGAGACTCGTTCCCAACTGCTGGTGGAGAAGCTGCCACGCCCGGAGGTGGAGGAACTGGTCCTGGAGGAGGTGCCGGACGTCACCTATGCGGACGTGGGCGGGCTCGATTCGCAGATCGAGGCCATCACCGACGCCGTCGAACTTCCCTACCTGCACAGGGCATTGTTCAACGACTACCGACTTCCGGCCGCGAAGGGCATTCTTCTGTACGGGCCACCAGGTTGTGGCAAGACGCTGATCGCCAAAGCCGTGGCGAACTCGTTGGCGAAGAAGGTCGCCGAAGTCACCGGCAATGCCAACATCAGTAGCTACTTCCTGAACATCAAGGGCCCGGAACTGTTGAACAAGTACGTGGGCGAGACCGAACGCCAGATCAGGTTGGTCTTCCAGCGTGCCCGTGAGAAGGCCGAAGAGGGTGTGCCGGTGATCGTCTTCTTCGACGAGATGGACTCGTTGTTCCGTACGCGCGGCACGGGGATCAGCTCCGACATCGAGTCGACCATCGTCCCGCAGCTGCTCGCCGAGATCGACGGTGTGGAGACGCTGCGAGACGTAATCGTCATCGGTGCGTCGAACAGAGAGGACCTGATCGATCCCGCCATCCTGCGTCCGGGTCGGCTCGACGTGAAGATCAAGATCGAGCGTCCCAACGAGCAGGCGGCCGCCCAGATCTTCGGCCGATACCTCACGGCCGACCTTCCACTCGAGGCGAGCGAGGTGGAGCGTCTCGGTGGGGGAGACCCGAACAAGACGGTGCAGGCAATGATCGAGAAGACCGTCGAGGAGATGTACCGGGCTGACGACGACAACAAGTTCCTCGAGGTCACCTACCAGAACGGAGACAAGGAGCTGCTGTACTTCCGCGACTTCGCTTCGGGAGCCATGATCGAGAACATCGTTCGTCGCGGTAAGAAGCTCGCCATCAAGCGAGCGATCGCCGGGGAGGGTAAGGGCGTGCGTAGCTCGGACCTGATCGAGTCGATACGGCGCGAATACAAGGAGAACGAGGACCTGCCGAACACCACCAACCCCGATGACTGGGCCCGGATCTCAGGCAAGAAAGGGGAACGCATCGTCTACGTGCGGACCCTGCTCGCCAGCTCGGACGAGACGACGGGTGGGCGCTCGATCGAACGGATGGGTACGGGACAGTACCTCTGAGAAACCACGGGCAGCCCGGCCCGCCGAGAGCCCGTTTCGGGTCGGGCGGGTACTAGGGTCGGCTGGGTGGCAGTGGCGAAAATCTGCGGCGTGGAGACCGAGTACGGAATCCATCATGCCGGGGCTGAAGGCAATCCGGTCGCCTCGTCGTCGCTGCTCGTGAATGCGTACATCTCCGACCTCGCCCGGGTCGCGTGGGACTTCGAGGACGAGATGCCGGGTAACGACGCGCGCGGGTTCGCCAGGGAGGGTGCACTGCCCCCCGAGGTGGAGACGCATCTGGTCAACACGGTGCTGACGAACGGTGCTCGCTACTACGTCGACCATGCCCACCCCGAGTTCTCGACGCCCGAGTGTGCAGATCCTCTGGAGCTGGTCCGTTACGACAAGGCGGGCGAGGAGGTGTTGCGGCGATCCATGGCGGCGGCGCGCTGGCTCCTTCCGGATCCACAGGCGATAGTCGTCTACAAGAACAACTCCGACGGGAAGGGGAATTCCTACGGGACCCACGAGAACTACTTGATGGACCGGGCCGTGCCTTTCGCCGAGATCGCGCGGTCGGTCACGCCGCATTTCGTGACCCGCCAGCTGTACACCGGAGCTGGCAAGGTGGGCACCGAGACTTCCCCGGCGGGACGCGACGTGCCCTTCCAGCTCTCACAGCGTTCGGAGTTCTTCGAGGAAGAGGTGGGCTTGGAGACCACGCTGAAGCGGCCCATAGTCAACACGCGTGACGAACCACACGCAGATCCGCAGCGCTACCGCCGCTTCCACGTCATCGTGGGAGACTCGAACCTCGCCGAGGTCGCCACCTTCCTGAAGGTCGGGACGACCGCCCTGGTGCTCGCGCTGATCGAGGACGATGCCTTCGGTGGCATCGACCTGACCTTGGCGAACCCGGTGAAGGCGATCCATCAGGTCTCTTACGACCTCACCCTCGGCGAGCCGCTGGAGATGGACAACGGCGGCACGGCTACGGCGATCGAGCTGCAGTGGGAGCTTTACGGGCTCGCGCGCAAGTACGCGGAAGACCGTGGTCTTCAGTGCCTGGGCGACGACTCGATAGGACGCGAGGTCCTGCGCAGGTGGGAAGGCGTGCTGAACGGACTCGAGACCGACCCGGCCACCGTGGCCGGTCAAGTCGACTGGGTGGCAAAGCTCCAGTTGCTCGAGGCGTTCAGGGCGCGCCATGACCTGGACTGGAAGGACCATCGCCTCTCGGCTGTGGACCTCCAGTACCACGACCTGCGTCCGGAGCGCTCCCTCTTCGTCCGGCTGGCGACCGACCATCTGGTGGATCGCGACGACGTCCTGGCAGCGGTCAGCGAGCCTCCTCGCAGGACCCGGGCCTATTTCCGAGGCCAGTGCCTGAGGCGGTGGGCCTCGCAGGTGGCCAGCGCGAACTGGGATTCGCTGGTGTTCGACCTGGGTACCGATCCACTGAGGCGCGTCCCTATGATGGACCCGCTTCGTGGAACGGCCGAGCACACCGAAGAGCTCCTGGAAGGAAGCTTCTCGGTGGCGGAGCTGTTGACACGGTTAAGCGGCTAGGGAGCACGAATGCCAGAACGGGAACAGAAGCGCAAGACGGCGTCGACGCCGCGAGAGGAAAAGGCGCCCGAGGAGACTGAGGCGCCCGCGGCGTCCGCGCAACGCGAGAAGTTGACGGCTGAGCTCGACGACCTACTCGACGAGATCGACGAGGTTCTCGAGGAGAACGCCGAGGAGTTCGTGCGCAACTACGTACAGAAGGGCGGAGAATAGCCACGTGGGCCGTTGGCCTCGCGGTACAGAACGGCGGGACATGACCACGTGGGTCTGTTGATGTTCGAGGTACAGGAAGGCGGGACATAACCACGTGGGTCTGTTGATGTTCGAGCCCCGCGACGATCCGGGTCCGAGCTTCGCCGCCCTGCTTCGCGGGAGCCACCCGAGCGCGGTCCCTCTGAGTGGAGCGCAAGGGGCCTCGTTGTACAACGCCGGTCAGACAGGTGCGACCGCGCTGCCTGCGGAGCTGCCGTTGCGTCACGGCACGACGGTCGCCGCTCTGCGATACGTGGACGGGGTGGTGATGGCAGGTGACCGCCGCGCCACCGAGGGGAATGTGATCGCCCATCGGACGATGGAAAAGGTCTTCCCGGCCGACCGTCATTCGGCGGTGGCCATAGCCGGAGCAGCGGGCCCGGCGGTGGAGATGGTGAAGCTGTTCCAGACGCAGCTCGAGCACTACGAGAAGGTCGAGGGCGTCCTACTCAGCCTGGAGGGCAAGGCGAACCAGCTCGGTCAGATGGTGCGCGAGCACCTACCGATGGCGATGCAGGGTCTCGTGGTCGTCCCGCTCTACGCCGGGTACGACCTGCGAAGGCACGAAGGACGGATCTTCACCTACGACGTGACCGGAGGCCATTTCGAAGAGGCGGATCATGCGGCGACCGGTTCAGGAGGTCGTGACGCGCGTACCACGATCAAGTTGGGATGGCGCCCCGACCTCCGACGCGACGAGGCCATCGAGCTCGCGGTCCGTGCTCTGTACGAGGCCGCAGACGAGGATGCCGCGACGGGCGGGCCGGACGTGGTGCGGGGGATCTTCCCGATGGTCGCCGTCGTGACGGCAGACGGCTACGAAGAGGTGGCCCAGGAGGAAGTGGCGGAGCGCTTCGCCGCGCTGGTGGAGCAGCGGGGCCTCGGTCGTGGGCAGGGGGGCGGCGCCCGATGACCATGCCGTTCTACGTCGCCCCCGAGCAGGTGATGAAGGACCGCGCAGAGTACGCCCAGAAGGGCATCGCCCGAGGCCGGTCGCTCGTGGCGACGGTCTACGACCAAGGTGTTCTGATCGTCGCCGACAACCCTTCGCGATCACTGCACAAGGTGAGTGAGATCTACGACCGCATCGCGTTCGCGGGGGTAGGCAAGTACAACGAGTTCGACCAGCTGCGTGTGGCAGGCGTACGCCACGCTGACACGAAGGGCTTCGCGTTCAGCCGCGAAGACGTCGATGCCCGATCGCTCGCGAACCTCTACGCACAGTTCCTCGGTCAGGTGTTCACCCACGAGATGAAGCCGCTCGAGGTGGAGATCCTGGTCGCCGAGCTGGGCGCGGACAGCCGTCCCGACCAGCTGTACCACGTGGCTTACGAAGGAACTATCACCGACGAAGACGCCTTCGCAGTGTTGGGTGGGGAGGCCGGGATCATCTCGGAACGCTTCGCCGCCAGCTACGAGGAGGGTTGGGGTCTCGAGCGCGCGCTTCGGGCGGCGGTGAGTGCGCTCGCGGGTCCCGATCGCACTCTCGGTCCGCAGGACCTGGAGGTGGCGGTGCTCGCACGGAGCAACGGGCGCCGGGCGTTCCGGCGGCTGACGTCGGCGGAGCTCTCGGAGCTCCTCGCCGCAGGCAAGCGCCCCGGTAGGTCTTCTCGCTCGGCAGGCGAGCGAGCAGCGGGGGAGACCTCGACCCGAGACACGAGCCAGGGCCGGTAGGACAAGAGGGCGCCTCGCCGTCCCGAGAACGTCGGGTATGGTGTCGCACCTTTGGCGTCGCCTCACGGTCCGTCTGTGAGGCCGTTTGTGATCAGAAGATCATCTCGCTGTGGGATCGGTCGATCACGAGGGGTGCGGCACTAGCGTGGGATCCGTGGAGCGGCGCATCTTCGGGCTCGAGAACGAGTATGGGGTGACGTGCACTCTGCGGGGCCAGAGGAGACTCAGTCCCGACGAGGTGGCGCGTTACTTGTTCCGACGCGTGGTCAGCTGGGGCCGCTCGTCGAACGTCTTCCTCGAGAACGGCGCGCGTCTCTACCTCGACGTCGGTAGCCATCCCGAGTATGCGACACCGGAATGCGACTCGATTTGCGATCTCGTGGCTCATGACAAGGCGGGTGAGCGCATCCTCGACCACCTCGTCACCGGAGCCGAGGCACGACTACGCGAGGAGGGGATCCGCGGAGTGATCTACCTCTTCAAGAACAACACCGACTCGGCGGGGAATTCGTACGGCTGTCACGAGAACTACCTCACGAGCAGGCGCGACGATTTCTCTCACTACACGGAGGTGCTCATTCCCTTCCTCGTCAGCCGACAGATCTACTCGGGTGCAGGAAAGGTGCTGCAGACCGCGCGTGGCGCCATGTACTGCCTGTCGCAGCGGGCCGAGCACATCTGGGAGGGGGTCTCCTCCGCCACCACACGGAGCAGGCCGATCATAAACACCCGCGACGAGCCTCACGCCGACGCAGAACGCTTCCGGCGCTTACACGTCATCGTGGGCGACTCGAACATGAGTGAGTACGCGACGTACCTGAAAGTGGGCGCGACGAGCGTGCTCTTGCGGATGCTCGAGGACCCCGCGACGGTACTGCGTGACCTGACGTTGGAGAACCCCATCCGGGCTATCCGTGAGATCAGCCACGACCTCACTTGCAGGCGCAAGGTCCGTCTGGCCAACGGCCGGGAGATAAGCGCGCTCGACATCCAGTCGGAGTACCTCACGCGTGCACTTCGCTATCGCGACTCCCATGGTCTGTCTGCGCAGGAGGATCGGGCTCTGGAGATGTGGGAGCACTGCATGAAGGGCTTGGAGTCGGACCCGATGAGCCTGACACGCGAATGTGACTGGGTCGTGAAGCACCAGGTGATCGACGCCTACCGCCGCCGCCATGGCGTCCCCCTCGGTCACCCGAAGGTCGCGTTGCTCGACCTTCAGTACCACGACGTAAGTCGCGATCGCGGCCTGTACTACCGCCTCGAGGCGCGTGGCGCGGTGGAACGCGTGTGTGACGACGTCTCGGTCAGCGAGGCGATGAACCAGCCGCCCTCCACCACTCGCGCGCGCCTTCGTGGCGAGTTCATCAGGCGAGCCAAAGAGCGCCGACGAGACTTCACCGTGGACTGGGTCCACCTGAAGCTGAACGATCAGGCGCAGCGCACGGTGCTGCTCAAGGACCCTTTCCGCTCGCACGACGAACGCGTGGAGAAGCTGATCGCGAACCTGTGAGTCTACGGTTCGCACGCAGGGTTTCGAAGTCGCCTATTCTCGCTCTTTCATGGTGGACGACGTCTCGAGCCCTTCTCCCGTGGGCCCTGCTCCAAAGAGTGGTGCTCTGAGCGACCGGGCCACGTATGGCGGACCCGACGGCGAGGGCATTGTCGGCGAGATGGGTGAAAGTGAGATCGTTCGGATGCCCTCTGAGGCTTCTTCGACACCGGAGGACGAGTCTTCTCCGACACCGGAGGAGGATGCTGCCGCGCCGCTCGAGACAGGCGGAAGACGGCGCAGGAACAGAAGACGCTGGGCCCTCGAATGGCTCGCAGTGCTCCTCGTCGCTCTTGGTGTCGCTGTCTTGGTCCGCGCGTTTGTCGCTCAGACCTTCTTCATCCCCTCCGGGTCGATGGAGCCGACGCTCATGGTCGGCGACCGTATCCTGGTCGACAAGCTGAGCTATCACCTCCACGGGGTCGGCAGGGGGGACATCGTGGTGTTCTCGACACCCCCTGGCGAGCCTGCGACCCCGCAACTGAAGGACCTCGTGAAACGCGTGATCGGGCTGTCCGGCGAGAGGATCTCCTCCGAAGCCAACGGGACGGTTCTGATCAACGGGAAGCCGCTGCGTGAACCGTGGCTGAGCGCTTCGGCACGAAGCGATCCCGGGCCGCCGATCCGTCCCCAAGTCATCCCGGCACACGAGTACTTCGTCATGGGCGACAACAGAGGAGACTCACAGGACAGCCGTTACTTCGGACCCATCTCGAGATCGCTCATCGTCGGACGTGTGGTCTTCAGGATCTGGCCCATCTCTCACATGGGCTTCTTCTGAGATGCCGCGAAGGGCCGGACCATCCGCGAGCATGCCCGCCCGGCGTGTTCGTGATCCTCTTCGCTCACTCGTAGACTTGATCCGTCATGCTGTCTCTCAGCCCGGCGAAACTGCTGGTAGTCCTCGTGATCGCGTTGATCGTTCTCGGGCCCGAGAAGTTGCCGCAGATGGCCCGCCAGGTCGGGGCCATGTGGGGGGACCTGCGCCGGTGGCGCAAGACGCTCGAGAGCGAGGTGCGCAGCACCTTCCCCGACCTGCCCCCGACCCACGAGGTGGTCCAGGCCGTCCGGTCGCCGCTGGCCTTCCTCGACAAGCTCGCCGACGCACACGACAGCTCGGTTGCAAGAGGCGAGAGCGGACGCGAGGTGGCCGAGCGACCTGAGCCGGAGACGCCTGTCGGCAAAGCCCGACCAGACCACGCGCAGGGAGAGCCGAGCTCGAACGCGAGCGCGAGCGGGAATGGACTTGATGAAGAGCCGCTCCACGACGGAGCTGGCGCGCGGCAGGGCCCGCCGGGTCGAGCCGTAGACGTCGCCGAGCCCGTCGAGGCGCAGACGGTTCCGGACGACCCGAGCATGAACTGAGCGCCGGCGTTCGGTGGTGACCGTCTTGCGCCTGGTGCGCCTCCGCACCCGCCAACCGCGGCCTTCGCCCGACGCCATGACGCTCGGGGAGCACCTGGGCGAGCTGAGACGACGCTTGGTGGTGGCGGTGATCGCGTTCGCGGTCGCAGCGACGGTGTCGTTCATTATCTACCCCCACATCCTCAACTTCTTGAAGTCGCCCTACTGTCAGGTGGTCGGGGCGCATCACTGCCAGCTCTATGTCACTGGACCGTTGGACCCCTTGACCCTCCGGATCAAGCTCGCGGCCTATGGGGGGTTGTTTTTCTCCTCGCCAGTGGTGCTCTGGCAGGTTTGGCGGTTCATCACCCCGGGTCTGCGCCGCACCGAGAAGCGCTATGCGCTTCCCTTCGTCGCGGCCTCCACAGCGCTCTTCGTTGCGGGAGCGGTGGTCGCCTACGTCGTGTTCTCCCACGCTCTTCAGTTCCTCCAGAGCGTGGGAGGTCCGTCTTTGCACGAGATCTACGACCCCAACAAGTACCTGAGCTTGATGGTCGCTCTGATGGCGGTGTTCGGCCTGACCTTCGAGTTCCCCGTCCTGCTCGTGTCGCTGGAGCTCGCCGGCGTGGTGAGGCCGGCGAAGCTCGCCTCCTGGCGCCGTTGGGCGATCGTTCTGATAGTGCTCTTTGCCGCGATCATCACTCCGAGCAGCGACCCGTTCTCGATGCTCGCGCTCGCGGTGCCCATGTACCTCTTCTACGAGGTCTCCATCGTTCTCGGCAGACTCCTACGTCGCTGAGAGCACGGCTGAGATGGGGCGGATGTCTCCGTGAGCGCTGAGGTGTCGCGTACCTCTCACGTGCGTGACGCGTTCGTCTTCCGTCTCGGCTTCCAACTGGACCCGTTCCAGTCGAAGGCGTGCGACGCGCTCGATGCCGGGCGTTCGGTGCTCGTGTCGGCCCCGACCGGATCGGGCAAGACGGTGGTCGCCAACTACGCGGTCGCACGCGCCGTGGCCGACGGGCGCAAAGCTTTCTATACGACCCCACTCAAGGCATTGTCGAACCAGAAGTTCGCGGAGCTGTCCGCGGTCTACGGGCGTGAGCGCACCGGTCTGCTCACCGGGGACATCTCCCACAGGCCGGACGCTCCGGTGGTCGTGATGACCACCGAGGTCCTGCGAAACATGTTCTTCGCGCGGGCTCCCGTGCTGGACGGGCTCGGGCTGGTCGTCCTGGACGAGGTGCACTACCTGCAAGACCCGTACCGGGGGTCGGTGTGGGAGGAAGTGATGATCCTCACCCCGCCCGAGGTGGTCATGGTCTGTCTGTCGGCGACGGTGTCGAACGCCGAACAGCTGGGAGCCTGGCTTTCGAACGTGAGAGGCCCCACGGAGGTGGTGGTGGAGCGTCGCCGTCCAGTCGAGCTGCTCAACCACGTTGCGATCGCCGAGAGAGGAACGAGCAACGTGGACCTGGTCCCGTTGCTCGACGACGGACGCCTCCATCCACGAGCGACGGCCCTGGACCAACGCGTCGCACGCATGAGACGGCGTGGAGGCGGCCTTGGTCACTCGCGCCTAGTCTCGCCCAGGCGCACGGAGCTGATCGACGCCCTCGGTGCGAAGGGGATGCTGCCAGCGATCATCTTCGTCTTCAGTCGGGCGGGCTGCGACGCTGCGGTCACCCAGTGCTTGGACGACGGACTTCGGCTCACGGCACCCGCCCAACGCGACGAGATCCGAAGACGTTGCGAGTCCCACACCGAAGGTCTGTCCGAGGAGGAGCTGCGCGCGCTGGGCTACGGCACTTGGTGCGCGGGGCTCGAAGCGGGGGTCGCGTCCCATCATGCAGGTCTGATCCCGGCGTTTCGCGAGGCGGTCGAGGACTGCTTCTCGAGCGGCCTGCTGGGCGTCGTCTTCGCCACCGAGACGCTGTCGTTGGGGATCAACATGCCGGCGCGAACCGTGGTCGTCGAGAAGCTCTCGAAGGTCCGCTCCGAGGGTCGGGCGGGGCTGACCTCGGGAGAGTACGCACAGCTCACAGGGCGCGCAGGGCGCCGCGGTCTGGACCCGGTGGGCCACGCCGTGACGCTGTGGAGGCCTCAGGTCTCGCTGCGCGATCTGGCGAGCCTCGCCACGTCGCCCGCTCCGGCACTCACCTCGTCGTTCAGGCCCACCTACAACCTGGCTGTGAACCTCGTCCGCCGCTACCCCGCGCACCAGGCGCACTACGTCTTGGACCGCTCGTTCGCCCAGTTCCTCGACAGGCGCCACCACAACGCTCTGTCGCGACACCTGGAGCGCGCGCTCGGCCTTCTGGAGAGATGGGGGTACCTGGAGATAGACAGTTGGCAGCTCAGCGAGCGCGGTCAGCTGCTGGCGCGCGTGTACCACGAGTCCGACTTGTTGGTGAGCGAAGCACTGTCGGAGGGAATCTTGGACGGTCTAGACGCTCCTACGCTCGCGGCCGTCTTGTCGGCTTGCACCTTCGAAGCGCGTGCAGGGCGTCGGCGAACCGAACCCCGCCCACCCAAGGAGGCCAAGCCTCGGCTCGCGGCGATGGTCGCGCTGTGGGAACGTCTCCACGCAGAGGAGCAGGAGGCGCGTCTCGCAAAGACCAGGGCTCCTGACCCCTCCTTCGCCGAGGCGGCTTGGCGCTGGGCGCGCGGTGAGCGGCTCGTGCGGGTGTTGGAGCGCGCCGAGCTCTCTGCGGGGGACTTCGTGCGAAACGCGAAGCAGCTCGTGGACCTTCTCAGCCAGATCGCCGTCGTCGCCCCAAGGCGGTCCACGGCGGCGGTGGCCACGCAGGCGGCGAAGGCCATCAGACGGGGGGTCGTCGCCACTTCGCTGTGGCCGGTTGCGACGGGGCCCGTCGCAGGGCCCGAAGACGACGTGCCACCAGCGTCTTCGGGGGCGAGCTCCACCTTCCCTGGTCGGGCGGGGTCCACGACCTCCGGCCAACCTCGGCCGTAGTGTTGCCGGGGCATGTTCCCCTACGCCGAGGAGACCTTCAGCGAAGCTGAGTCGGAGCTGCTCCGGCGCTATTTCACGAACTTGGACGGGCCGGTGTTCGCGCTCGTCAACCTGCCCGAGGTCACAAAGGGAGCGCTCTTCGCCAGGTACTCGCGCTCGGCGAAGAGCCTCAGGCGACTGTTCCTCGACGAATTCGTGGGAGACCTGGACACGAGCGGTGACGCCGGCACGGACGCCACCGTGGGCGTCGAGCGAGCGGAGCGGCTCTACGAGCGAGTGTTCCTCGAGTACGGCGACGACTCGGTGGCGCAGCTGGGGGGCGTTCACCTGGCGTGCGAACAGGCTTCGAACTTGCTCACCAAGGTGCTCGAGCGAGGCCGGCTGATGGCGTATCTCGAGCAGTCAACGCGCTACATCGCGTACGACAGCCGACTCTCCACCGGTCATTACCGCTACTACCGGGGTCCCGAGGTCCTCGACTCGCCGCTCGGAGCGCGATATGTCGGCGACATGGATCGCATGTTCGACTGTTACGGCAGGCTCTTGCCTGAGATCCAGGCATGGCTGGGGCACCGTTACCCTCAGCAGCGCGGCGACTCGGACTTCGTCTACCGGCGGTCGATCAGGGCAAAGGCGCTCGACGCGCTTCGCGGCCTTCTTCCGGCGGCATCGTTGTCGAACGTTGGAATCTACGGCACAGGCCAGTCCTACGAGATGGTTCTTCTGCGCATGCGCTCCGATCCGCTTCCCGAGGCGAGGCGCTACGGGAAGCTGATGCTCGACGAGTTGCAAAAGGTCATCCCGTCGTTCTTGCGTCGTCTGGAGGTACCCGAGCGGGGGGGCGCGTGGGCGAATTACCTCGCTACGACGCGTTCGCAGACCGAGGAAGTGGTCGAGCGCCTGTGGCCGCGCGAGGAGACGAGCACGGAAGCGTCGCCTGTCGTCAGGCTGGTCGACTTCGACCCTGACGGGGAGGACAAGGTCCTGGCTGCGATGTGCTACCCGTACTCGACCCTGGGGGAAGAGGAGATCCTCCGCCGTGTTCGTCGGCTGTCGAGTGCGGACCGCCTGGCCGTCGTGCGGGCGTACGTGGGGGAGCGGATGAATCGGCGTCACCGGCCGGGCCGGGCGTTCGAGCGCACGGGATACCGCTTCGACGTGGTGGCGGATTACGGGGCCTTCAGGGACCTGCAGCGGCATCGGATGCTCACCATCGAATGGCAGGAGCTCGCTCCGCATCTCGGATACGACGTTCCGCGGATCGTCGTCGAAGCCGGAAGGTCAAAGGACTTCGCGTCCTCGCTGGAGCGCTCTGCTCAGCTGCACGCGGCAATGTCTGAGATCTGTCCGGCGGAGGCGGCGTACGCGGTGGCGCTCGCCTTTCGGACGCGCTTCGTCATGCAGATGAACGCGCGCGAGGCCATGCACGTGATCGAGCTGCGATCAGGTCCTCAGGGCCATCCCACGTACCGGCACGTCGCGCAGGAGATGTACCGACTGATCGCGGATCGTGCAGGACACCGTCTGATCGCGGACGCGATGTCATTCGCGGACATGGGCGAACATGGGCTCGAGCGTCTTGATGCAGAGCGTCGGGCCGAAGACCGGCGGGCGCGGCTCGCGACGTAGCGGTCATCGGCATTGCTCGAACCTCGGAGCCGCTGAGCAGGGCTGACGCGTAAACACCCTGGTGAACGGGAAGTAAGTACGTTTGACGACGAGGAAAATGCAACGCATAGTGTGGCTCAATCCCAGACGCCCCGAAGTCGCGCCAGCGGTCCAGAGGCCCGGCGGAACCGAGGGGGGGATGCTGTGAGAGGCGGAGCGAGGCCCGCGGACCGAGTAGAGAACGTCCCACCATCACCTCGGCGGCGGCGCCGGTGAGGCGGAGATGGTACCAAAGGTCCCCGGGCCTCGCCGCCCCGGCATTCTCGGGCTTCCAGGTCCAGCACGAGGGCTGGTCGAGATCTTCTACGGTGAGTGAGCACTCTTCGCGGCGGGGTGATCGTCCTCGGGCGTGATTCAGGTTCGGTCAGAACAGATATGCTCCCCCGGCGGCAGGTGGACCGCGAAGGGTAGGAATGGCCGACGACCTTGAAGACGTGGTGGAGCCGGAGGAGCTCGACGAGCTTCCCGATGAGGAGCTCGACGACAAGGACCTCGACGAGGATCTTGTAGAAGACCTCGAGGTCGACGATCTGGCCGGCGAAGAGCTCGGCGTCGAGCTCCCGGTCGACGAGGACCCGATCGACGCACGCGTCGTCCCGGAGGTGGCTTCCGTGGCTGTGCCTGTCGCCGAGGAGGGGGAAGAGGAAGAGGAAGAGGTCGACGACGAAGACGTCGAGGCGAGTCTCGACGAGATCCTGAAGGAGCGCCTGGTCGTCGAGGAGGAAGAGGAGGATGTCCCCGAGACGGAGGACCGCTCCGAGATATCCGAACGGGTATTGCCGAAGCAGCCCGACGAGTTCGTGTGCAGCTCCTGTTTCTTGGTCAAACACTCGAGCCAGCTGGCGGATCCAGCGAAAGGTTTGTGCCGCGACTGTGTCTGAGAGGCAGAATGGGACGTTGTGGGGATGGGGGTCGTCGCGATGAGTGAGGACAGGTCCGAGATCCGGCGGTTCGTGGATTTGATGGTGCGTTCGCCCGCGGGGTTCGTGCAGAGCGCTGCGGAGGAGCTCGAGAAGATCGTGGAGCAGGGCCGTCACCGCGTCGACGGGCAGCTGCATGCCGCCAGGGTGGTAGGCCAGATCGCCGTTCAGGCCGCCCGACGCCAGGTGGAGCAGGTACTACAAGCCGGCTTTGCCAGGGTGGCCGGCGGGGGAGGAGAGGCCGGGGACTCGGTCGCGCATACCGTGGCGGATACGGTCGCGGTCGACCGTCCGGGGGCCGGCGAGACGGGTAAGGGGAGCAACGGCGACGCGACGTCGTCGGTCGTGCAGGCCCCGTTGGCGACCGAGAACGGCAGCAAGCCGGCGGCCGGCCTCGCGATCCCGGGTTACGACAGCCTTTCAGCGTCACAGGTGGTCCAGCGCCTCGACGGGTTGCGTCGCGAGGAGCTGGAGGAGGTAAGGGACCACGAGTTCTCGCATCGACACCGCCGGACGATATTGAACCGGGTGGACCAGCTCCTCAGCGGCGCCGGCACAGAGCACCCCTCCTAGACGCCTTCGAACATGGCGCGCCACGGGGTCGTGCCGGTGGAGTCGGCGAGACCCGCCCAGCGCGCGGATGCCGAGCCATGCGCGCAACTGTGCCGTGAAGCGTTGAATTCACTGCAGGAGCGACGCGGCGGCACCCTTTTCGCCCGGCGCGAGACGGGGCTGCTCGCGAAGGCGCTGCTGCGGCCGGGCGGGCTGTCCCGCCTGCTGTCGGACCCTCGGCGGCGCGTCCTCGTCGGGACCGTCGACGACGTCGTCGTGGGCGTTGCGGTGGGGAGGCTGGACCCGGTGGGGGAGTCCTCACTGGGTGTGGTGGACGGTCTGTACGTGGACCCCTCCCACCGTGGGGCAGGGGCCGGTCGCGCCCTGTTGGACGCCCTGGTCGAGTGGTTCGACGAATCAGGGTGTCGGTCCGTGGACGCGACGGCGTTGCCGGGGGATCGTGAGACCAAGAGCTTCTTCGAGGGGGCCGGCTTCAAGGCCCGCCTCGTCACGATGCACCGGGCGCTTCGCTGAGCGTGCTCCGGTTGCGGACGAGCCGGCTGTCCAAGGGAGGCCGGCCGTCGAAATGACAGGGCGACCCGGCAACGACGTTGGGCACGCGTCCGAGGTGACGCCCGTGGTCGCCGTCGGTGGTGTGGCGGTCATCGACGGCGCCGTCTTGTTGGTGCGCAGGGGCGAGCCGCCGGAAGCCGGGCGGTGGACGTTACCCGGAGGGCGCGTGGAGGCGGGGGAGACCCTCGCCGCGGCGGTCGAGCGCGAGCTGCTCGAAGAGACAGGGCTGGAGGTGCGTTGCGGAGATCTGCGGGGGTGGGTGGAACGGATCCTTCCCGGTTACCACTACGTGATCCTCGATTTCGACGTCACAGTGGTGGGCGGCTTCACGCCTGTTGCGGGAGGCGACGCGGTCAGTGTCTCTTGGGTGCCCCTGGACGAGGTGGCGTCGATCGACACCGTGCATGGCCTGGTGCAGTTCCTGGAGGAGCATGACGTGCTCGGCTGAACCTCGGCGTTCTTAGCGTTACGTCTCGACACCGAGGCGAGTCACAACTCGCCGGCCGTTCAGGATCGCCGATTACCGGTCACGACGGGCCGAGGGGGACCGGGCGGTGGGGGTATCGGCAAACCGAGAAGCCGTGCAAGTTCCGGGACCGCTCCCGCGGCACGGCGAGCAGCGCGAAGCAGATCCCCGCTCGGCTCGCGCGGAAAGCCGGCGGGCTTGACGGTGCGGCGAACGGGGGACTCCACCACGGCCTCCAGTAACTGCGTCCAGCGGTCTTCGGGCAGCTCGGGGGACATAGCAGCACCCGCCGCAGCGGCGAGGTTCACCGCCAGCTCACCGGGGACACGCGCGCTCGGCTCAGTGGGCTTGGAGGCGATCCTGAGCGCGTCCGCGACGCGGTCGTCGTCGAGGGCGGTCTTGATCCGGCGGAGCCACGCCTCGCGCAACGCCGTGACCCGGGTTTCGAGAGATTCACGAAGAGCCGTCAGCAAGGTGCGTGCTTCGTCGTCAAGGATCACCGGTGACGCCCCCGCAACCACAGAACGCAGCTCCCGTAACGGCGTGTCCTTTCCTGCGTTTCGCGCGGTGACGGCGCGGTCCTTCCACGCGGCGAGCGTTATCGTGGGCCGCAGCTCCTCGGCAATCGCGAGAAGCGGTTCGGGGGAGATCTCGGCGTGACCCTTCTCGCGAGCTCGTGCGTTTTGCTCCTCGATCGCTCGGCGAACCGCGGGTATTCCGCCACGAAGCAACTGCTCGGCCACGGGTAGTTGCTCGGGTCGCAGAGCTGCCAAGGCGGCGTTCCTGTGCGTGGTGACCTGCTCGAGCCTTCTGCGGTCCGGCCGATGCGCGGTCTCCTCACGCGGGCCTGGAGCCCGGGGGGACCGGGTGGTTTCAGGACGTTCGGGACGTTCTGTGAGGTCGGCAAGCTGACGAGGCGCTCCGGCGAGGTCTTTCGTCGCGTCGGGACGCTCGCGTCGAGGGCGCTCGCGACGCGGACCCGGGCGCAGCCGTTCACCGTCGGGAGACGTCCGTGTTTCTCCTTCGTCACGCTTCTTCCCAGGGGGCCGTCGACGCCCGTCGCGGCGTGCGCTCGCGGGCGGGCGTACGTCACCTCCGTCCTCACGGTGCCGCCGCGCCCGCGGCCCGACGCTCACCGAGACACCGGCAGTCTCGCGCCCAGAGCCGAGGATCTCGATACGTCCGCCACCGTCGGCGTCGCCGGACGCCTCCTTCGGCGGTTGCACGGCGGTGATGAAGATGCCGTCCAGCTGGACGTCGGCCTCAACCCGCAGCACGTCGCCGACGGTCACCTCCGGAGGCACGAGGGCACTGTCGATCGATCCACGTGGCTGACGCGCTCCCGACGCACGCCAGGTCCACGACCCGTCATCTCGCCGGCTGGTCAGCTCGATGTCCATTCTCCGCGACATGGCCGAGAACCACGCTACCCGTACTCGCGCATGCACACGGAGAAGTCGACGGGTGCACGTCGAACCGGAGTTCTCATCCCAAGGCTCTTCTTCACCGCAAACTTCTCACGGCGCCCTCATGTGGTCCCGAACCTTCGCGATCTTCCACGCCCACGTGAGCTGATCGACTCCACGACGCGATCGGCAGTCCTGCGCGACTTGCCTCGTCATAACCGTAAGGCGGCATCCTCGGTCGTTCTGCGAACGCCTGTCGGTGGTGTCCGGGATCCTTTCACTGACCCGCCGATAATGGATCTTATGTAAAGTCAGCTCAAGTGGATCACGGCTCTCGTCATCGGGACGCTCAGAGCCGTCCAGAGGGGCCCTCCCCCGTGAATTGCGGACAAGATCGGCGTCGGAAGCTCGAATGCCCGGCACCCCGGACACCGGGCCGGTGGTTTCAGAGCCTCTGAGGGGCACGTAGGGATGGACGGTCAGCCAGCGGCTCGAAGTCGATCACGAGCTCGGTGCCGAGGGCCCTGGCGATTCGCTCGAGGCTGACGACGGTCGGCGAGATGTGTCCCTGCTCGAGGCGGGCGATGGAGGGCTGGCTGGTACCGGCGCGCTTGGCCAGCTCGGCTTGGCTCACCCCGGCCCGGTGTCTGGCCACGCGGACGGCGCTGCCGACCATGATGGAGGCGAGGGTGCGTTCGTAGTGGGCGAGAGCGCCGGTGCGGGCCGGGGGTGACTGGCCGCGGCTCGCCGGACGGCCCTTCCCCGCCAGCCGCGGCCGAGAGGCCTGCCCGGAGCGGTGTGACGCGCGGCCGTCGCGCCCGGTCGCGCCCGGTTTGGTCATGTTCCTCTCCCCTGCGACGGCTGAAGGTTCGTCGATGCCCTATAGGTGCCGCCGGGCATCCTCGATGCCTTGCGGGTGAGCACCGCCCGACAAGTGAACACCAAGTACGAATGGATATCAAAAATGAGATATACCAGATGTGGGATATGTGTCCGATGACAAAGCACGCTGATCCCAGGTCAGGGTATCCCGAGGACGCCAGATCGGCCCCCGGTAATCTGGCGTCATGGCACGGAAGCGCCACCCACCCAAGCCCGATCTCGACGAGCCTCTGTCGCTCTATCCGCTCGACCCCGAAGACGTGTTGCGCCGGATCGTCCAAGAACCGGACAAGAAGGCCGAGGAGACCGAGGAACCTACAAAGCCTTGAGCTGTTCGTAGGTCAGACGCCGCTCAAGCTGGCCCGCGAGGGTCGCCATGCGCTCCCCATCGCTTGCCCTCCGTGTCGAGTAGCGAAAGTCGAACTCGGCCATGTAGCGCCCGATGTGCTTGTTGGTCACCCGGTGGTGGGTGCCAGTGATCGACCGGCGCACCTGACCGAAGAAGCCTTCCACGGTGTTCGTGTGCCACGCGCCTCTAGCCCATTGCTTAGCGCCGTGGTTCACCGTTTCGTGCTTGGCGACGAAGTGCTGGAGGTCCGAGTAGAGCGTGGACTGGTCGGTGACTACGGCAGTTCCCGGTGCAATGGCATCCAGCACGATCGGCATTGCCTGCATCTGCGAGGCAGCCACGACCGAGCGGGCACCGCCCCCCCGCTCTACCACGGTCACGACGGGGAGCTTGTCGGTCATGCCAGACCCTTTTCCCCTCTGGCGGGTGCCCACGTACATCTCGTCGGCCTCCACGACACCAGAGAACGGGTCGAGCGTTGGGTCCACCATTGCAGCCCTGACACGCTGGGCGAGGAACCAGGCCGTCCGAGGATTGACCCCGTACTTGCGCTCGATCTCGCGGGCAGCGACGCCGTTCTTGGAGGCGCACAACTCGTAAGTGACCATCAGCCATGTACGGACGGGGACCTTGCTCCGGTGCATGATCGTTCCGGTCAGCACGGAGAACTGCTTGCGGCAATCGCGGCACTGCCACACCCGGCGCTCGCTCATGGCTCCTGTCCGGGTGCGGCGGCTGATGCCGTTCTTGGGGACCAGGAGGGCCACGTTCGGACCCTTGCAATGGGCGCAGCGGGGACTGTCGCCCCACCGAAGCTGCTCAAGGCACTCGTAAGCCTCGGCCTCGGTCGTGATCTCCCTGCTCAGGGAGGCGATTGTCGTCTTTTCCATGCCCCCATCGTCGCAGGGGGTTGTAACACTGAAATGGGGCCTGAGCAGCGGAAATGTGGCTCCTGGGACCCAGCGAGGCAGGTGTGCTCAACGTGACACCTGTTGCTGCCGAGACTATTGACCTAGACTTTTTGTTCTCTCGTGTCCGGATGGGCGACGGAACGCGAGTGGCGTCCAGGGGGTCGCCGATGTCGGTCGCTCACATGGAGACGGGTGTCCTCTACTGCGAGGACAACCTTCCGCAGCTCGTGCAGTTCCCCGATGAGTGTGTGGACCTCATCTACCTGGACCCCCCGTTCTTCTCCAACCGTCATTACGAAGTCATCTGGGGCGACGAAGCCGAGGTCCGGTCGTTTGAGGACCGCTGGGAAGGTGGCATCCAGGTCTATATCAACTGGATGCGGGATCGGATGGTCGAGATCCACCGAGTATTGCGACCTACCGGCTCCGTCTACATGCACTGCGATTATCACGCCAGTCATTACCTGAAGGTGATGATGGACAACGTCTTCGGCCACCAGAACTTCAGGAATGAGGTCATCTGGTGTTACCGAGGCGGCGGGGTGCCCAGGAACGCCTTTGCACGCAAGCACGACTCGCTGATGTTCTACGCCAAGTCTCGACAGGCCAAGTTCAACCCGCAGTACGTCCCTTATTCGGAGGCTTCGCAGGCACTCGTCAGCTCCCGCGGTGGTCGCAGTATCGACAATCGCAAGAGGGACCTAGACCGCGGCGCGCACATGCCTGACTGGTGGAGCGACATCAACTCCCTCCAGACGTGGAGTCCCGAGCGTCTCGGCTACCCGACCCAGAAGCCGGTCGCCCTCCTGGAGCGGGTAATCGCAGCAAGCAGCGATCCTGGCGACGTGGTTCTCGACCCCTTCTGCGGCTGCGGGACCACAATCGCCGCCGCCGTGTCCCTCGGTCGCGAGTGGGTCGGCATCGACATCAGCCACACCGCCGTCAACATCATCCAAGAACGCCTCGACAAGATGGGGGTTCGCAGAGTCAAGGCGATCGGAATGCCGACCACCTTGGAGCAGCTTCAGGCGCTCAAGCCTTTTGAGTTCCAGAACTGGGTAATCCAGCGGTTCCATGGCACTCACTCGCCCCGTAGGTCCGGCGACATGGGGATCGACGGCTATTCGTTCATGACTCACGACCCGATCCAGGTCAAGCAGTCGGAAAGGGTTGGCCGCAATGTCGTGGACAACTTCGAGACGGCCATCGAGCGGTCTGGCAAGACCCGCGGCTACATCGTCGGCTTCAGCTTCACGAGGAACGCACGCGAAGAGGTGGCACGGGCACGGTGGGAAAAGCAGCAGGAGATCGTGTTGGTGCGGGTGGACGACTTGCTGAACCCGCCACCGCGCAGCCACCCGCCCTTGATCCCCGAGCTTGCCTCAGTCTCAGAACTTCCACCGACGATGCCGAGAACGGCTGACGCTAGGCCCACCCCCGAGGAGCTAGTCGCCAGCGCCCGCGGTGCTACTGCCTAGAACATGCACTCCCACGAGGGTGGCTTCCCCATCTCGACCGGTCAAGGGATACCACGTCCTTCTTGGACCAGCTCTAGTGATGACCGTATGAGTCGGTCTTGCGGTGACAGCTCTTGCAGAGCACTTGGCAGTTCGAGAGGGTGTCGTCTCCACCCTGGTCAAGCGTCGTCAGGTGATGAAACTCAGCTTGGCTGCGACTGAAGAAGAAGATCAGGCAGCGAGGGAACAGATGCCCATGTTCCTTTCGTCTGCACTCGCATCGCTGCCCGCTCCGCTTCCAGGCCGCGGTCTTGGTCGGCTCTGAAAAGGCCATCTCGGGTCTCCCGCCTTTCTGGGTCGGAGCCTGCTGCTCCGACTGACAACAACGGTAGAAGAGGGCTGTAACGGGAAACTGAGCCGAAACTACACAGATGTCATTCACATACCCACGCGTGCTTTGTCATCGGACACATATCCCAGATGTGGTCTTAAATGTGGTGGATGCCTTCACCACCGGGAGTGGCCGAAGAACCGAAGCGTGTCAGCGGCGGTCGTCGTAGGTGAGCACCAGGTTGCGCGCCGCGCGCGCCTCGTCCACCCGTCGCACCGGAGTGGTGCGGGGGGCGTCGGTCATCTCCGCGGCGCCTGCGGGCGTGGCGGCCCGTGCGACGACGCGATCGCAAGCCGAGGCGAACGCCTCGAGCGTCTGGAGGCTCTCGGTCTCGGTGGGCTCGATCATGAGAGCTTCTTCGACCGTGAGAGGGAAGTACACGGTGGGAGCGTGAAAGCCTTCTTCGAGCAAGCACTTCGCCACGTCGATCGCCCTCACGCCGCTTCGCTTCTTCAGCGCGCCGGCGGAAAGCACGCACTCGTGCATGCAGGGACGGTCGTAGGGCGCGTCGAAGGTTCCGGAGAGGCGCTTTCTCAGCCAGTTGGCGTTCAGGACGGCACGCTCCGCCACCTCGCGCAACCCGTCGTCGCCGTGTACGAGGATGTACGTGAGGGCGCGCGCGAGGACGAGGGCGTTGCCGTGCCAGGAATGGACACGTCCGATCGATCGCTCCGGCGTGGTCCACTCGTATCGAGCACCGACGCCGTTCACGCCTGAATCGACCCTGCGCGGGCGGGGGCCGGGCAGGAACGAGGCCAGGTGTTCGGACACCGCCACCGGCCCAGCGCCTGGCCCGCCCCCCCCGTGAGGCGTGGCAAAGGTCTTGTGAAGGTTCAGGTGCACGATGTCGAAGCCCATGTCGCCCGGGCGGACCACCCCGAGGATCGCGTTCAGGTTCGCCCCGTCGTAGTAGAGAAGTCCGCCCACTTCGTGCACGGCAGCCGCTATCGCGACGATGTCCTCCTCGAAGAGCCCGAGGGTGTTGGGGTTGGTGAGCATGATGCCGGCGACCTCGGCGTCCAGGACGCTTCGCAGTGCCTCGAGGTCCACGCACCCGCGGGCATCGCTCTTCACGGTCACCGTCTCGTAGCCCCCGAGGGTGACGGAGGCCGGGTTCGTGCCGTGAGCCGAGTCCGGTATCACGATCTTGCGCCGAGGCCGCCCTTGCGCCTCGTGCCAGGCACGCATGAGCAAGAGCCCTGTGAGCTCGCCTGCCGCCCCGGCGGCCGGCTGCAGTGTCGCGGCCGTCATGCCCGTGATCGCGCAGAGGGCCTCTTCGAGCTCGACGAGCAGCGCCATCCACCCCTGGCTGCAACTGGCGGGGGCCGCCGGGTGGGCGTCTGCGAGCCCGGGGAGCAGGGCGACCTCGTCGCAGATCTTCGGGTTGTACTTCATCGTGCACGACCCGAGGGGGTACGCGCCCAGGTCGACGGAGAATTGCCGGTGGCTGAGCCGGGTGAAGTGGCCCACCAGGTCACGTTCGGACACCTCGGCAAGTTCCGGCGGTGCGTCGCGTATGTGCGCTTCGGGCAGGAGTTGTTGCAGGGGCACCTCGGGAACGCCCGTCGTGCGCAACTGCCACGCACGTCTGCCCGGTTCGGAGAGCTCGAACAGGGTCGGCTCAGCGTCATGGCCGAGCAGGGGCGCGCTGGCGGCTCGGCCCCCCGCGCGTATCGGTACAGTCCCCTCTTTCGTCTCTTCGAAACCCGTCATCGGGGTGCCTTCATCGCAGAGCCTTTGCGAAGCTGTCGGCGAAGGAGTCGATCTCCGCACGCGTCCGGCGCTCCGTGACCGCCACGAGCAACCCGTCGCGGCGACCGTGGGTGTAGCTCTGGTCGAGAGCGATGCCCGCCAGGAACCCTTCGTCGGCGAGGCGCTCGACGAGGACGTCCGCGTCGATCGGGAGCCGAAGGGCGAACTCGTTCATGGTCGCAGCCGACACGAGCGGTTCCACCCCCGTTAGGGCCAGGAGGGCCTTGCGACAGTAGTCGGCACCCCTGGCCGAGCGAAGTGCCACCTCGGCGATGCCCGACGTGCCGAGCCAGCCCATCTGTATGGCGGCGGTCACGGCCATGAGCGTCTGGTTCGTGCACACGTTGGAGGTGGCCTTCTCTCGCCGGATGTCCTGCTCGCGTGCACGCAAGGTGCTCACGTAGGCGCGCCGGCCCTCTGAGTCGACCGTCTCTCCGACGAGGCGACCGGGCAGGCGTCGCACGTGAGCGGATCTGCAGGCGAAGAGGCCGAGGTACGGGCCGCCGAAGCCGAGCGGCATGCCGAGCGGCTGCCCCTCCCCCACCACCACGTCGGCTCCCCAGTCCCCGGGCGAGCGGAGCAACCCCGCGCAGATCGGATCGAACGCCACCACCAGGAGCGCCCCGGTGCGGTCGCACAGCGCCCGCGCCTGTGCCAGGTCCTCGAGGCAGCCGAGGTAGTTCGGGTACGCGACGACCACCGCCCCCGGTCCGCTCGGCGCCTCCGGTTCAGCTGATACTGGGTCGCCAGCTGACACTGCGTCGCCAGAGGACTCGACCGAGGGCCAGTGCGTCGAGCCGTCGACCAGCGGGACTTCGACGACCGTGTGCCCGGTGCCCGCCGCGAACGTCTTCAACACCGAACGCCACGAGGGGTTCACTCCTTGCGACACCCACACGAGCTCGCGCCCCGTGGCGTTCGACGCGAGGTTCGTCGCCTCCACCAAGGCCGCGGCCCCGTCGTAGAGCGAGGCGTTTGCGAGCTCCATACCCGCGAGCCGGGCGACCAGGGTCTGGAACTCGAACAGAGCCTGGAGCACGCCCTGGGCGACTTCGGGCTGATAGGGGGTGTAGGAGGTGACGAACTCCGAGCGCGAGGCGAGCGCCCGGGTGACGGCGGGCACCTCACGGTCATAGGCACCGCCACCGGCGAAGCAGACCAGGTCCCGCCCGACGGGGCGGTTCGTGGCTGCGAGGCCGTGGACGTGGGCCAGCACGTCGGGCTCCGGCGCCCCGGGGGCGAGACCCGTCCCCCCCGCGAGGCGAAGCGCAGCGGGAACGGCCTCGAACAGCTCTTCGACGCAGGAAAGCCCGAGGAAGTCGAGCATCGAGGCGATCTCGGGCTGCGTGTGGGGCGTGTAGCCGCCCATCACGCCACCGCGGCCCGGGAAGTGGCCGCACCCCGACGCACGAACGGCAGCGCGGTGATTCGCGCCGGGACCGCTCTACCTCGCAGCTCGAGCACCACCTCCTCACCGTCTTCGATCCGCGCGCCGGTCTCAACGAAGGCCATCGCTATCCCCCGCTCGAGCACCGGGGAGAAGTTGCCGCTCGTCACCGTGCCGACGACCTGCTCGCCGTGGCGGACCAAAGCGCCGTCGCGAAGCGGCTGGCGTCCCTCGGCCACGATCCCGCGCAAGGTACGCGAGGGGCCGGACAGGTGCTCGCGCTCCAGCGCGCCTCGGCCTCGGAAGTCCCCCTTGTCCCAGCTCACCACCCAGCCCAACTTCGCCTGCAGAGGGGTGATGCCGGCCCCGAGCTCGTGGCCGTGAAGCGGCAGGCCCGCCTCGAGGCGCAAGGTGTCGCGTGCACCGAGTCCCGCCGGCACGACGCCCGTGCTGAGCACCGCTCGCCAGAAAGAGCCGGCCGCCTCCACGGGAAGCGCGCACTCCACGCCGTCCTCACCCGTGTATCCGGTGCCCGCCGCGGTACACCTCGCGCCGTTCCACGTGAACGAGCCCACGGCGAAGCGAGCCACACGAGCCGCGTCGGGGGCGACCCTGGAGAGCAGACGGCGGGCCTGGGGTCCCTGGACCGCGACGACCGCCCTGGTGGCCGTCGTGTCGGTGCCGCCGATCGCCTCTCGCACGCGCGCGGTGTTCGATGCGTTCGGCATGACGTCGAAGACCTCCTCGGCGATCCACCAGACGATGAGGTCGTCGACTACCGAGGCGTCGGCCTCGTCGAGGAGGTGGGTGTACTGGGCTCGCCCGGGGCAAATCTTGCGCAGGTCGTTGGTGAGGGCTCGTTGGAGGGCACCGAACGCGCCGTGGCCCTCTACTCGGACGGTGCCGAGGTGGCTCACGTCGAAGGCCACCGCCGCGCTCCTACAGGCCCGGTGCTCGACCAGGGTCCCAGAAGGGTAGGTCAGCGGCATCGACCATCCCCCGAACTCGACGAGCTTGGCCCCGAGCTCGACGTGCTCTGCTTCGAGTGAGGAGCGCCGAAGTCCCCTCCGGTGTGCCGCATCGGCGGGGCGTCGCGCGCCCGCGGTTGCGGCGGGAGCCTCCGGCGCGCTCACGCGAGCAGCCTACGCGGCGGGCGAGGAGCTACGCGGCGGGCGAGGAGCTACGCGGCGGGCGAGGAGGACTCGAAAGCCCGTGCTTGGCCACAAGGGCCACGTAGTCACGCTGATAGAGCAGCTTCACCTCCACCTCGGGATGGAGCTCTCGCAGGCGACGAACCTTGGCGTTCTTCCGGGTGACGAGCTTCTGGTTGAGCGTGGTCAGCTCCACGAAGCACTTGTGCTCGGGAAGGTAGAAGTCCGGCCTGAACGCCGCCTTCAGCGTGCCGTCACAGTGCCAGTCGAGCACGAACTCCACGGGCTCGTACTCCCAACGCACACCGTAGAAGTCCAAGAGCTCTGCGAACTGGCGCTCGGAGTCGTGCGCGAACTGGACCTCGTCGATGTCGGCTGCTCGGTTCGCGCGCGCAGGTCTCAACCGCTCGTGGCCTCTTTCGCCATCGCGACGCGGCTGCGCTTCGCCCGAGAGCGATCGCCGTCGCGCGCGATCTGGACGATGGCCGCGTCGAGCTCCTCCACCACCCCCGACAGAGGGACGATGTTCAGCACGCCCTGGCCACCTCTGAGCAGGTCGACCACCTCACCGTCACTTCTGGCGAGCACGGATCCTGATCCGACGAGAACGAGGTTCGCCGAAGCCAGGTCGGCTCCGAGGCCTTCACGCAGGCATTCGAGCGCGCGCCGTGCGCGCTGAAGCGAGATTCCCGCGTCGAGCAGCTGCTTGATCACCTTCAATTCGAGCAAGTCCCGATACGCGTAGAGCCGCTGCGTCCCGCTGCCGCGAGCGTCGGCTATCGAGGGGCGAAGCAGCCCGGTGCGCGCCCAGTAGTCGAGCTGGCGGTAGGTGATTCCCACGAGCTTGCACACCTGCGGACCACGAAACCCGTCGGTGTCGGACTGCGTCTCGTCGGAACCGCCGACGTCGGAGATGCCAGGGAGCTGAGCGGCATAAGGCGTTCTCGAGACCATCTACGACTCCCTCCACCTCAGGTGCAGGTTCATCCTAACCGCTTTCCTCACATCGAGGTAGTTACGAGACTGTCACCCGCCCGGATCAGGACCCTCATTGGCTCGAGGCCCTGGTGCTGGCAGCCCCGGGCGCCCCATAGCCCGAGGTCGGCGTCACGTCGCCGGCTGCCCTGGCAGCCGGGGGCACCGGGGGTCGTCCTGCGCCAAGATGAACGGCCTGATGGGAGAACTGGACGATTTCGTCCGCACGAGGTTCGCGCACAACGGGAAGTCCCGTGACGTCTACCGCAAGGGCAGCGGGCCGGCTGTCGTGGTGATCGAAGAGCTACCCGGTATCACACCGGGCGTGCTCGGGTTCGCCCGTCAGGTCGCCGACCTCGGATGCACTGCTGCCGTCCCGCAACTGTTCGGAGAACCCGGGGCTCGCGCGACCGCCCGTCGTGAGCTGTCGTCGCTCATATCCGCCTGTGTGTCACGCGACTTCACCGTGCTCGCCACCAGCAGAACCTCTCCGGTCGTCGAATGGCTGCGCGCGCTGGCACGTTCCTTGCACGGCGAGTGTGGCGGTCCCGGCGTCGGTGTGGTCGGCATGTGCTTCACCGGTGGGTTCGCCCTCGCCATGGTCGCGGGCGCGCCGGTGCTGGCGCCGGTGCTCTCTCAGCCGTCGCTCCCGTTTCCGATCGGCGCGCGACGAAAACGCGATCTCGGCCTCTCCCCCGCCGATCTCGAAGCGGTGAAGCGCCAGTGCGCGGCACGCGACCTGACCGTGCTCGGGCTGCGCTTCACCCACGACAAGGTGTCTCCACCGGAGCGATTCGCCCGCTTACGTGAGGAGCTGGGAGAACGCTTCGTTGGCGTGGAGATCGACTCCTCTCCGGGGAATCCCTACGACAACCCGAGCTCGGCCCACTCCGTCCTCACCGAGCACCTCGTGGACCGGCCCGGCCATCCCACGCGCGACGCGCTCGACAAGGTGCTCGCCATGTTCCGTGACCGGCTGCTGACCTCTTCCGTCGGTGGTCCCTGAGAACCCCTGACCGATTGCACGTGTGAGTGACGTGGCAGCAGAGCCTCCTACGACGGTGCGTCTCACCGTCCGGGTCCAACCCGGCGCGCGAGAGACACGGATAGGCGGACGCTATGGAGACGGGCGACCCCCCGTCCTCGTCGCACGAGTGGCGGCTCCCGCCGTGGACGGGCGAGCCAATCGAACGCTCGTCGAGGCCCTGGCCGCGTCCCTCGGCGTGAAACGCAGTGCCGTCCGAATCGTCACCGGCGCTTCGGCGAAGACCAAGGTGGTCGAGGTGAGCGGCATCGACCCTGCCACCGTGGAGCGTCTGTTCACCGTATGAGGTGCAGCCAGGTCTTGATCCGACGACGGAGCCGGTGAGCGCATTGCGCTCACCGGCTCCGTTCGGGTGCGAACAGGGTTGACGCCAGGCCGATCAGGTCAAAGAGTCACCGTCAAACTCACAGGAAGGGTAAGCGAGGACTTCCCTGGCGCCAGAGGAAGGCCCAGGGTGGAGTTGGACAGCCCCGCGATGAACCCCGGACAAGTCGGTGAGCCCTGAATCGCCGGCACGGAGAAGGTATTGGAGACGAGCGTCCCCGTCTGTGCCGTCAACGTACCGGTGAGTGGCGTGCCCGTGAGGGATCCGCTGGTTCCGGTCGTGAGCACCGGCGTGAAGGGGCCGACGCTACAGGTGAAGCCGAGCAGCTTGACGGTTGAGGTGAGCGGGGCGGCCGAGGTCTGCTCGAAGGACAGCGTCCCGTCGGGGTTGGAGGTGGGCCCCGTAACTGTTCCCGTCATCGGCCCGTCGACGGTGATCGTGGAAGGTACCGAGATGATCCCGAACAACTTGAGGGTCGTCGGGGCGAACGAGATGTTCGCAGCAGGGACGTCGAGCGTGAAGCCACCGAGGACCGGCTTGAGTGCCCCACAGGCGGTCCCGGAGAGCCCAGAGCCCTTGGCGGCGGTGCCGATCGACGCGGTCCCGTTCGAGAAAGTGGCGTTGAACGTCAGCGGCCCCGTGGGACACGATGCCGCCGCGGATGCCGGGGACGGCGTGGGAACGATCATCACCAGCATCACCGCGACAGGCGCGGCGGCGAGGAAGGTGGCAAGAAGGTGCCGCACCCCGTGCCGCGGCGAGCGGCTCCGACTTGGTTCCCGTCGAGTTCGACCAAGGCTGACCTGAGGACGCATCGCGATCCCCCCTTCTGTGTGGTATTTCTCCGGTGTCTCTGTCCGGTGTCTGTGTCCGGGCGAAGCCATTTCACCGACGTCGTGTTCGCCGGAAACGTCTGTTCCTGCACCGCGAGACCGTTCCGTTTAACACAATCAGGAGGGTTTGAGAAGGGATCTCCGAGAAGGTTGGCCGGTAGTTGGGCACGGAACATCGGCCCATAGTTGGGCGTGCTCGACGGGTCTCGTCTGTGAGGCGCGAGGGGCAGCTTGCCTTTTCGCGGCATCGCCGGCGACTCGGCTTAGATGAGGCAAAATGGCAGCGTGCCCGCCGTTGCGGACTGCTGGGATGGCGCCGCAGGGAGCCGTTCGCGTGCGAGCGGAGCTCGTTGTGAGGCGTCGTGGTGAGCCGCAAACGCCCGGCGGTGGCGCCGGTGGCGGATCCCAAGCTCGACGAGCAGAGCCTGCGCCGGATCATCGACGAGAACGCCGACGGCATGCTCGTGACCGATCGCGAAGGTGTCGTGTGCTTCGCCAACCCGGCCGCCGCGAAGCTGCTCGGCAGACCGGCCCGATCTCTGAGGGGCAAGCAGCTCGGTTTCCCGGTGGTCCCGGGCGAACCGGGCGAGATCGAGATCCTCACCGGCAAGTCACCGAGGACCGTCGAGCTACACACGGTTGAGATCGAATGGGAGGGCGAGCCCGCGTTGCTCGGCTCGCTGAGGGACGTCACCGACCGCAAGCGGGCAGAGGCGAAGTTCCGAGGGCTGCTCGAGTCGGCTCCGTACGCGATCCTGATCGTCGACGGCCGGGGCCACATAGTGCTGGCCAACGTCCAGGCCGAGGTATTGCTCGGGTACACCCAAAGGGAACTGGTCGAGCTCACGGTCGATGCTCTCGTCCCTGAGCGGCTCAGGGCACCCCATGCGGGCCAGATGAAACGCTTCTTCGACAACCCTCATCCGCGTCCGATGAAGGCGGGGCTCGAACTGTACGCGCTGCGCAAGGACGGCCGCGAGGTTCCCGTCGAGATCTCGCTTGGCCCGCTGGAGACGGTCGAGGGGACTCTCGTGTCGGCCGCGATCCAGGACGTCTCAGAGCTCAAACGAGCGGAGACCGTGTTGAGGGAGGCCGAGGAGCGTTTCCGACGGGCCTTCGAGGAAGCGCCGATCGGAATGGCGATGCTCGACGCGGACGGCCGCTTCGTCCGAGTCAACGACGCTCTGTGCGACATCACGGGTTACTCACGTGATCAGCTCGAGGCCACAAGCCTCGACGCGATCACCCACCCCGACGACCTGGGCGCCGCGAAGCAGGAGCTCGGCCGCGTGCTCGCCGGCGGGGCCGCCGGTCACCGGCTGGAAAAGCGACTCGTCCATGCAGCTCGCCGCCCCGTGTTGGTGGCGATGCAGGCAACGTTGCTTCGTGACTCCGCGGGCAACCCGCTCAACATTCTCGCCCAGATCCAGGACATCACCGATCGCCGACGTTATGAAGATCGGCTGCGTCACCTTGCCGACCATGACGCCCTGACGGGTTTGCTCAACCGGCGCAGCTTCGAGCGCGAGGTCGAATCACACCGGGCACGTACCGAGCGTTACGGGGGCGGGGGTGCCGCGATCATGCTCGATCTGGATCACTTCAAGTTCATCAACGACACGCTTGGGCACGGCGCTGGTGACGAGACGATCGCTCGCGCCGCGACCGTTCTTCGCTCGCGCCTACGCGAGACAGACGTCCTCGCCCGCCTTGGCGGGGACGAGTTCGCTGTTCTGCTCCCACGCGCCGACGCGCCAACGGCGCGGCTCGTAGCCGACGAGCTGCTCGAGGCCCTCCGGGCAGAGACGGTCGAGCTCGGCGGGCATCCACGGCCGCTTTCGGCAAGCGCCGGCATCGCGCTCTTCGAATCCGAGAAGGGCGGCGACGACGTGCTCGTCAAGGCGGACCTGGCCATGTACGACGCCAAGAACGCCGGACGTGATCGCGCCGAGCTCTACGCAACCGACGATCACGAGCTCTCGGGCATGAAGGGGCGCCTCACGTGGGCGCAGCGCATCGGCGAAGCGCTCCAGCACAGCGGGTTCACGCTCCTGGCACAGCCGATCGTCGACCTCCGAACAGGCCGCACGAGCCAACACGAGTTGCTGCTGCGCATGCGCGACGAGCGCGGCGATCTCATTCCGCCGGGGGCGTTCCTCTACATCGCCGAGCGGCTCGGGATAGTGCAGGAGATCGACCGCTGGGTGACCGAGCAGGCGATATCCCTCGTTGCCGACGGCCGCAGGCGCGGTCAGGAACTGACACTCGAGGTAAACCTCTCAGGCCTCTCGATCGGAGATCCCCAGCTGCTGACGCTCATCAGTCGCGCGCTCAAGCGCACCAACGTTCCTCCGAACAACCTCATCTTCGAAGTCACTGAAACAGCGGCTGTCATAAACATCACCCGCGCCGGTCAATTCGCCCGTTCCCTCACGCGGATGGGTTGCCGGTTCGCACTGGACGACTTCGGTGCCGGTTACGGCTCCTTCTACTACCTGAAACACCTCCCCTTTGACTTCTTGAAGATCGACGGCGAATTCGTGAAGGGCTGTCGCAACAGCCAGACCGACCGTCTGTTGATAAAGGCTGCTGTGGACATCGCCACCGGCATGGGCAAGCAGACCATCGCGGAGTTCGTGAGCGACCAGCAGACGGCCGATCTGCTCGCTCGCCTCGGCGTCGACTACGGACAAGGCTTTCACCTTGGGCGCCCCGCGCCCCTCGACTCCGATACCGGGCTTGTCTGATCGTACAGAGAAACCACCTCGCCGTCGGGTGAGCGCTTGGTGGGTGAGGTACTTAGGGCGAAGTGCCCGGCAGCCGATAGACCAGGTATGGCCGGAACGAAGCAGCTGCGCCCCGTGCGTGAGATGCCACAGGAATCCGGACGGTGGTCGGCCAGCGATGAGCGGCGAATCCTGTCGGACGACGCGCTTCTTCGTGTGACGCAAAACCTTGCTCGGTGGCGAGATTCACGCCCTGGACGGCAACTACTACAACGGTCCGCTGGTGATCGACGTGATCTTCGACTGAGTCGAGTCAGCGTGCGAATTCCAGGCATATCGATGCCTGGAATTCGGGCCGGCCTCTCAGTCGGGCTGGCGAGATTTGAACTCGCGACCTCTTGACCCCCAGTCAAGCGCGCTAACCAAGCTGCGCCACAGCCCGTTCCTGCTCAGAGCCTACGTTTGATGTTTCACGATCGAGCAACAGCCCTCTCGCAACCATATTCGCAACCCAAGCCTAACTGAACAACTCCGCCGCCATGGTTTCAGCGAACCTGAGCAACACTCTTGGCGGAAGTGCTTGGAGTTGCTCCACGGTGGGGCCACCTACCAGGCCGCTCGCGGCTCGCCGTGCCCCATCCATCTGCTCGCTCCACTCGGCCCCCGCGTCGATGAGGTCTCGAGCGAACGCGAGGTCTCTCTCGAGGCGCCGTGCCACCTTCGGTGATTGAGGACCGATGACGCCCTTGGCGTCGGGGCCGGCGTACGTGGTGAAATCCCACGGGACCGGCTTCACGACGAGGTCCCGAAGATGACCGCCGCCACCTTGTCCGCGGCGGCTTGGTCCACGTCGCGGCTCACGTGACTGTAAATGTCGCCAGTGATCGCGATCGAGCTGTGCCCGAGGCGCTCCTGCATGACCTTGATGCTCACCCCGGCCTTGAGGCCCGCGCTCGCGTACGAGTGACGGAGGTCGTGGAGTCTGATCGGCGGGAGCTCGGCGGCGGCCGCCAGGCGCGCGAACGTGCGCGAGATCACGTTCGGGTGCAAGCCGGTGCCGTCCTCACGGGTGAACACGAGGCCCGTTTCGGTCCGTCCCGGGCCCCACGCCATGCGCTCCTCCTTCTGCCGCGTGTGGTGTCGGCGCAGGGCGCTCACGGTCGCAGCATCGAGGCTGATCTCCCGCCCCGACGAGTCGGACTTCGGCGTGCTCTCGATCACCTTGTGGTCGACGACCACCCGGGCCTGGGCCACTGTGAGACGGCCAGCCTCGAGGTCGACATCCGGCCAGCGGAGTCCTACCGCCTCTCCCCTACGCACCCCGGTCGTGATGAGCAGCACCCACAGCGCACAGAGCCGGTCGCCCTTCACTGATTCGAGGAACTTGCCGAGTTGCGCGGGCTCCCACACCCTGATCGTGTCCTTGCCGGTCTTTCGCCTCTTGGGAGCGTCCTTCGACGCCGCGTCGGCGACGTTGCGAGCGACGAGGCCCCACCGCACCGCGTCTCCGAGCATCCGGTGAACCGTGACGTGCGCCAGGTGGACCGACGTCGGGCTGAGTGGGCCGCCCTTCCCTTTCCCGGTGCGTCGTCCGCTCTTGAGCAGCTCCCCGTAGAACTTCGCCAGCATGTCGGCGGTCAGGTCCTTCAAGCGAAGGTGCCCGAGGCGAGGCTTCACATATGCATTGACCTGTGTCCTGTAGCTGGCGGCGGTGTTGGGCTTCAGGTTGCCGCCGGCCACGGCCGTCTCGAGGTTCGGCAACCACCGATCGTCAGCGAACTGTCGAAGCGTGAGCCGCGTCGGCGGCACGTATTCGGCTCGGTCCACCTGGTAGAGCAGCTTCGTGCGGGCCTGCTCGGCGTCCTTCTCGGTGGCGAACCCTGAATGCCACTGGCGAATGCGCTTGCCGTTCTCGTCCCGGCCGAAGTCCAAGATGACGGTCCAGCCACTCCCCCGCTGAATCACACTGCCTCGAGCGGCCATCAGCCCTTCTCCTTCTTGCGAGCTCTCTTTGCGACGATGCCGGCACGACCCTGGCCGAGACGCGGGAGATAGCCCTCATCCTTCGCTCTCGCGACGTGTTTGCTGGCGGTCGAGTAGGAGAGCTTCAGCTGATCTGACACCGCCTGAGTAGGGTTCTCGTCGTTCTCCCACGCCTTCATGTAGACCGCCGCCACCCTGGCCCAATGTTCTGCCTGATATCGGCCGCCGACCTTCTTGTCGAACCCGCTTGAGTGTGACGCCAGGGCAGCGAAGGTCTTCCGAATCTCGGGCGGGGCATCGGCGGGTAACGACTTCGCCACGGTCTCGGCGCGTGCCCGAAGCGCACCTTCTCGTCGCTGAGCCTCTTTTCGAAGACGCGCTATGGGCTCGCGAAGCGCGATCCGCAGATCAGAAGTCAGGACGCGGCTCGGGCCCTGACTCCCGGGAAGGTTTCGATAGTCCCCACCCTCTGTCGGCTCGCAGCCCTTCCAGAGCCCCAAACCGACGCATTCCGGGCGACCGTCAACCTCAGCCCAGTAGGCCCGCACAGTCCAGGTTCCGACCCCTGGCCGTTTGTCACGCCAGGTCCCGGTGGTGAACCCGAGGCCCTTTGTCTCCTTCACGATCCCCACAGTGACATACTGGTGATGACCTGTCAAGACCTTGCCGACAGGTCTTTGCCAGTCTCCTGCCATAAGAAGAGGAGTGGCAAACGCTTGACATAGCTTCACCGGTCCGTCTCAAAATGGACTGTGCCAGCGAGAGCCATGTCGCCACGCCTGGCCGCCGTCCGCGCGCTGTGCCGTTCGGGAGCGGCCAGGAAGATCCGCATGAAGGCGGGCGTGAGCCTCCTCGAGGTGGCAAAGGACGTGGGCGTTACCCCGAACGCCGTATGGACATGGGAAACGAGCCGTCGCGCACCTCACGGCGACTCCGCTGTCGCCTACATCGAGGTGCTGGCGAGATTGTCATCGATGGTGCCAGAGCAAACAGTCCCGGTCTCTACCGCCATAACCATCGACGCACCGAAGCAGGAAGCGACGCCGTGCTGACCCTTGCCGACTTGGGCGACCGAGCCACGTTGACGGTCTCGGAGACTGCCGAACTACTCGGAGTAAGCCGAGACGTGGCATACGAAAGTGCCCGTCGCGGCGAGATCCCGACGCTTCGCCTCGGTCGGCGTGTCCTGGTCTCGGTGCCGCGACTCCTCACCCTGTTGGGCGCTCCGATCGACGGGGCCGACGTCGACGAGGGCTCCCCCACTACGGGAGGTGAGTCCGATTTCCTTTGATGCCGGCCGGATCCTTGCCTTCATCGACCTCGACCGCTCTCCCTTCACCGCCGGTCTTCTACAGGCGAAGGCGGACGCGGACGCCTTCGTGGGACGCCCGTACACGGCCACCCTCCTCGTCGAGGACGCCGAGGGGAAGGCTGCCGTCGACGATCTCGACTTGCAGCTCGACGAGTTCGGGCGCAAGCACGAGACCGCGACGCTCGCCGTCGACCCGGGCCCGGCCGTCGCCGGGCTCGGTGCCACCGACGCAGCCGCAGCCGACGCAGGCCTCGCTCTCGGGGGCATCGGAGGGAAGGCCAAGGACGCCGAGAAGGCCGTAGAGGACGCCGGGAAGGACGGGGGTGCCGCGCTCGGCTCCGGCATCCGCGAGGGGACCAACGTCGCTGGCAACGCGATCGGCAATCTGAGCGGGTCCTTCGGTTCCCTCGTCAAGAGCTTCGGCACCACGGCCTCCAACATCTCGTCGAAGTTGGGTGGCGTGAGCAACGACGCCACTGGCGCGGCGGCGACTCTTCAGCGCGTGGCTGGCGGGATCACCGCCGTCTTCGCTGCCGCGTTCGTGGTCACGGCCGCGGCAGGGATCGACCTGGCGATGAAGATGCAGAGCGCCACCGCGGCGATCTCCTCGGCCGAGGGGATCTCCACCTCTGCGGCCAAGGCCATCGGCAACGCCATGCTCAACACGGCGGGGCAGGTCGAATACAGCGCTCAGGAACAGGCCACCGCGTTCGCTGGGGTCGCCGGACAACTGGAGGCGACCCAAGGCCACGCGCTCACCACCGCTCAGTCCATGCAGTTCATGCACGCTGCGATGGACCTTGCTACGGGGACGGGGAACGACCTTGTGGGCACGACGTCCAACCTGGCGAAGGTCATGCAGGCCTACGCCATCCCAACCTCGGGCGCGGCGAAGGCATCGGACAACCTCTACTCAGCCTCGCAGGCGACAGGGGTGAGTGTTGGCACGCTCGCGCAGGCCCTGGCGCGGATGCACACACAAATGGGCGCGGCGACACCGCCGCTTTCTCAAGCGTCCGCCTTGCTTATTGACCTGGCCGAGCACGGCGAGACCGGGCGCGGGGCCATGAGCGCGCTCGGCTCGGCCTTCAACGGCATCGTCTCACCGAGCGCGGCCGTGACTAAGGCGCAGCAGGCGATGGGCGTTTCATTCGTCAACGCTCACGGGCAACTCCTACCGATGCGCGACATAATCGGCGAACTTGCGCCCAAGCTCGACGGGATGGGCAACGCTCAGGCCACCGCGACGCTCAAGTCCTTGGGGTTCGGTAGTGCGTCGTCCAAACTGGTCGAGACGATCAAGGGTGGCCTGCCCGCCTACGACAAGGCGAGTGCGGCGGCGAACAAGGTCGGCGCGGCACACCTGGCAGCTGCCAAACAGGCCGAGACGCTCCACGGCGAGATGAAGACCTTGAAGGCCACATTCGACGACCTTGCCACCCGGCTCGGGCAGGTTCTCATCCCCGTCATCCAGAAGCTCGGGGCGGCGTTCGCGAAGCTGATCGGGTTTTTCATGGATCACAAGCCTGTACTGGATGCCCTCGGCGTCACCATCGGAATCGTATTGGTCGCGGCGATTGGCAACTTGGTCGCGTCCCTCGCGAAGGGGGCGGCGGAGTCCGTTATCAACTTCGGCAAGATGGTCGTCGGTGCCACCCAGTGGGCGGTTTCGACTGGCATCTCGATAGCGCAGACCTTGGCACTATGGGCGATGTATTTCGTGGAATGGCTCGCCAAGACCGCGACCTCCGTCGCGACGTGGATCGCTGCTCAAGCGACTACTTTCGCGACCTGGATCGCCAAGACCGCTACGGCACTCGCCACGCAAGTTGCCGCGTGGGCGACATATTTCGCCGGGTGGCTTGCCAAAACGGCGACCTCAGTAGCCACTTGGCTCGCAGGACAAGCAACTGCCTTCGCGTCTTGGATCGCGAAGACAGCCACCACGTTAGCCACCCAGGTTGCCGCGTGGGCCGTCTACTTTGCTGGATGGCTCGCGAAGTCAGCGACCGCCGTTGCAACGTGGCTGGCCGCCCAGGCGACGGCTTTTGCTACGTGGCTCGCGAAGACCGCGGCCTCCCTTGCCACCCAAGTGGTTGCGTGGGCTGTTTACTTCGCCGGGTGGCTTGCCAGCTCCGCGACGGCGGTCGGTTCGTGGATCGCGGCGCAGGCGGCAGCGATGGCGACGTGGATCGCATCGACGGTCACCGCGCTCGCAACGCAGATCGCAGCGTACGCGGCTTACTTCGCCCGGTGGCTCGCAGGTGCCGCCGCCGCTGTCTGGACTTGGGCCGTAGACATGGCCGGGATAAGCACGGCGGCCGACGCGGCCGCCGTCTCGGTCGGCCTCTCTGTGGGCGCGATGGTCCTCGCGTTGGCGCCCCTGTTCGGCACGCTGACGCTAATCGCGGGGCTTTTCGTGGCAATCAAGGCGGGCATGGCGTCGATCAAAACAGCCAATCCCGCTCCCACAACAGGGGGGACCCCGCTTCAGAACGCGCAGGGCGCCGCGATAAATGCGATATCCGACCAGAGCTGGAAGACGGGCCACGCGCTCGGCGGCATCGCCACGACCGCCACTCTCGGAACCTTCAACGGTTCGCCTGGCGAAGTCGGCGAAGCAGGTCCGGAGGCGCTGCTTCCGTTGTCCGCTATGCCAGCGATGGTCGCGGCGTCTCTCGCAGCGGCGTACTCGACGAGCGCTCTCTCGTCGAGCCTTATGGTCGGCATCGCTCAAGGCCTCAAGGCCGCCCTCGCCGTTGCTTCGCCCAGCGCCATCGCTCCGGGTGCGTACGGAGCCCTTGGAGCATCGACTGTGACGATCACCTCGTCTCCGACCGTCACCGTCACCGGCGCTGACCTCTCGAACCCCACAGCGGTCCACGGCGCGGTACTGAGCGCTCTCAGCGAGTACACCGACGAGCTCTCTCGCCAGATGGGGGCTCGATGACCACTGCCTCTTCAGCTGGTCGTGGTCAACGGTGGGGCGGCGAACCGATGTCCATCGACCTCAAGAGCAATCTTGCTCAAGAGCTCGGTGAGCTTATGCGCGAGTTGACCGGCGGATTCGTGATCGCCGCCGAAACCGGTGACATGGCTCTGGCTGCGTACATCCTCGACCATCTCGTGAGAGCGGTGGTCAACGATCGCGAACCGAGCGAGGTCCCAGCGGCCGTGGCGACGCTGGGAGCGGTTGCTGCCCACTGGATGCAGCTAGTAATCGCCGCGGTGGCGAGCCACATGAACGAACACGGATACACGATTTCTTCTGAAGAACTCTGGAGAATCGCCAACTTGGCGGCGCGAGACGCCAACACGATCGACCTTTAGAAACCTTCAACAGAAAAGGACCCTGAAATGGCAGCAAGAACCGTTCAAGGCGCCGATGGGCGCAGCTATCCGCTTAGTCCTGACGGCCGTTACGCGTGGGACTCGCGCAGCCGCATCTGGCACGACATTCGGTCGCCGGGGCGAACCGGCGGATACTTCTTCGGCGACCAGCCGATCGGCAGTGACACTCCGAGCCATCCGCAGGAGATCGTCGCAAACCCACCGCGCCTCTACGACAAGCTCGGGCGCTCGGTCGTGAAGCGCCCCGATGACGGCCCGGTGGGAGACGCGCTCATCGCCAGTGGTGTTGTGCGTCGCCCGCCAGCATCGTCGCAGACGGGCGAGGATCGTATCAAGGCCGCAAGAGCGGCAGTCTTCTCCGGTCGGCCCACTCTCGAGCAGCTCATCGAGCTCGCTGGAAGCGGCGAGGAAGATGCTGACGCCATGGCCGACCTCATCGCCGAGCACTTAGGCCCGACGGTCGACCTCGCCGCGGTGGACCGCGTCCAGCGCCGCGTGCAACGCCGCGTGCAACGCCGCGTCCAGCGTTACGTCGACCTCGACGCAGCGAAGCACGCAATGTTAGGCGACGAGCAAGACGCCCAGCGCGTCGTCGACCTAACCGCCACAGAGACGCGAGCACTCCTCGAGTTCGCCGGCGTGCGGGAGGTGGAAATCACCGACGAGGAGCTGGCAGAAATCGCAGCCGTGCTCGATTTGTCCACCCCCGCCGAAGCCATCGACTTCGTCTCGTGGCTCAACGAGCTCCGGGTGGTCGACATGCCCGAGCGTCGGACCGCCCTGGACGTCGCTGGTAGCACCGTCTCGGCGGACGGCACGATCCGCGAGGTTTGACGTGGACGACCGCGAATATAAGAGGCCGGTCCTCAGGCTCGTCTATGAGCATCGACCAGAATGCGACCCGGCGCTCGAGAGTTCACCTGAGGATTTGCCACCGGGGCAACGCGCGGTCGTCACCCCTCTTGCACGGTCGGAGTCGTCAAGCGTGCACACGATCGTTGAGGACTGGGCACGGAGGTCGTGAGTTGGCCACGAGCGAACCCCGTCACGTCTCGTCGTCGCTCGCCATGCTCGTCGCGGGCTTCGACGGTGAGACGCTTCGACACCTCGCCGCGGTGGCGGACGCACGCGACCATCCGCGCTTCCACGACTCGGCTAAGGCTGCCGAGGAGATCGCGGCAATGCTTGAACGTGGCGACGTGCCCACGATCGGCTGGTGGAAACGACACACCGTTCCCCCGTCGCGGCCCTCGGGAAATCCTTTCGATTGGCCACCGCACCGCTCTACGCCGGCGGTCTATACCCGCGTGATCCTCTCGCTGCTGGCCGCCAGGTATCCCGAGCAGATCGCCACCGGCGCCGTCCGCCAACTCGCGCTTGAAGATGGCGTCGACGCTGGCCTTGTCGACAAGATCATCACCGAGGCACTCGAGGACCTGGCGGCATGACCGCCAACAGCGCCACGTCCACCGCGAAAATCGGGAACGTCACCCGTGAGCCGGAGCTTCGATTCGGCAAGTCGGGGCTGGCGTGGTGCAGCTTCGGCCTCGCGTACAAGCCCTACGTGCCTAAAGGTGAACCTGAGCCTGAGACTTCTTTCTACGAGGTCGTGTGCTTCGCCACCCTCGCGGAGCACGTCGCCGAGTCGCTCCTGAAAGGCGACCGGGTGCTCGTCGTCGGGCGGGGTGAGCTCGAGCACTGGACAGGCAAGGACGGCGTAAAGCGCACCACGAAGAAGATCCTGGCGGACGGTGTCGGTCCTGACCTCCGCTTCACCGGCGCCGAGCTCCAGCGCACGCAGCGCCGAGAGCCAGCGGCAGTCACATCGAACGGCGACGGCGAGGAGCCCTTCTAGATGGCTGCCACGAACGGCCGGCCGATGAAGGCGAAGGGCGCCCGGTTCGAGCGCGAGGTCGTCGCCTGTCTGCGTGGCCATGGTCACCCCTACGCAGAGCGCGCGTACGGCGCTGGGCGCCCGAGGGACATCGGCGACATCGACGGGCTGCCCGGTTTCGCTCTCGAGTGCAAAGCACACCGGAGCATCGACCTGGCCAGCTTCATGGACGAGGCAGCCACCGAGGCAGAGAACGCCGGGGGCGGCATCGTGCCGGTGGTGATCGCCAAGCGGCGTGGTAAGCCGACCGCTGACGCCTACGTGGTCATGCGCCTCGGAGACTGGGCGCAGCTGGTGTCGGAGGCTTCGCTGTGAGCCGCAGACGCCACGTGGTCATCATGGGGGTCGAGATCCCCGAGGACGCACCATCGGAGTTGAAGGACGCCCTCGCCCGGCGGAACCGAGCCTCTCTCACTGGCGTCTGCGAATGTGGCGCTCGCGCACAGTTAGCCAACGGCGGCAGCGCCGATATTGACGGCATCGTGCAAGCGGTCATCGAGCACGAGAACGGCTGCCCGGCGTCAGATGCAGCGATTGAGGCGATCGCCGTGCGCACTGGGTGGTGCCCATGACAGCCCGAGAGGTCACCATTGACCCGGCGCTCGACTTCGACCTGCACCCGATCGACTGGCCGTCGTTCTGGGCCAATGACGGGCCGAAGGCTGACTGGCTCGCAGAGCCGATCTTGCCCGCCGGTCGGCAGGTGGCCATCTTCTCGGGCGCCAAGGTCGGCAAGTCTCTTTTGGCTCTGGATATCGCCGCCGGTCTGGCGAGCGGTACATCGGTGCTCGGTCACTCTCCAACCGATCCGATCGACGTCGCCTACTTCGACATGGAGATGACCGCAGACGACCTCCGGGAGCGCCTGGGCGACTTCGGTTATGGCCCCGACGCCGATCTGAGCCACCTCCACTACTACCAGCTCCCGTCGCTTCCCCCGCTCGACAGCGAAGCCGGCGGCAGTGCCCTGATGAGCGTTGTGGAGAGGTACAAAGCACAGCTCGTGGTGATCGACACCATGGCACGGGCCGTTCGTGGCGAGGAGAACAGCGCCGACACCTACCGCGCCTTCTACGCCCACACGGGGGTCACACTCAAGCAGATGGGCGTAACGCTGCTGCGCCTCGACCACGCCGGCAAGGACGGCACGAGAGGCCAGCGTGGTTCGTCGGGCAAGGACGACGACGTCGACCTTGTGTGGAAACTCATTCGGATCGACGAGCGCCGGTTCACGCTCCACCGCGAGCGCAGCAGGATCGCATGGGTGCCTGCCGAGGTGTCCTTCGAGCGCCACGAGGAACCAGTGCTCAGCCACACGCTGTCTGGCGATGTCTGGCCGGCGGGAACGATGGATGTGGCGCTGTTGCTCGACGAGCTCGCCGTCCCACTTGACGCCACGGTGGTCGCTGCACAGCAGGCTCTTCGGTCCGCCGGAAGAGGCCGCCGCAAGGCTCTCGTCATAGCCGCTCTCAAGCATCGCCGGGGGCGTCCGTGAGACCGGGAACCGTCGTGGGGACCGTCCCTCGCGAGGTGCACTGGGAACCGCCCCGGAACCGTTCGCACGTCACTGCCATCTGTGCTGATAGGCGCACTGTCATGGTTCCGGGAACCGTTGGGAACCGGTACCCCGGTATAGCGGGAACCGGTGTTCCCCCTAAAGGGGGAACCGGTCCCGTCCCCGAGAAAACCGACACGTCAAAGGCTCTCGTCTGATGCCGTCAGCATCGGTCTCTGGAGACTCCATGGACGAGGACGACAAGGCCAGTAGACGAGGCCAACCTGCCGCGTCGGTCATGACTGCCGCTGGTCCGAGAGGCGGTCGTGACAAGGCGCTCTGTGGCGCGCAACGCCGGCGTGCCGACGCCACCTGTCGCCGGCCTGCCGGCTGGGGCACGGACCACCCCGGCGTAGGCCGCTGCAAACTTCACGGCGGGTCCACGCCATCCCACAAGGCCAACGCCGCCCGCAAGGCAACCGACACTGAGGCTCGAGCGATGCTCGCACGCCTGGGCGAGCCTGATCCGCTTGGCGATCCCGTCGAAGAGCTCCTACGACTTGGCGCTGAAGTCCGGGCATACCAGGAGGTCCTCCGAGAGCGCATCGCCGAGCTGCGAGAGTTCTCGAAGGACGACGTTGCTCTCATCGACAGAGAACGGGCCGCCGTCCGGCTCTACGGCGAGGCCCTCGACCGCAGTCACCGGGTACTCGGCGACCTGGTGAAGTTCAATCTCGACGAGCGCCTGGTACGTGTCCGTGAGACTCAGGCGGCCGCGCTCGTAGTCGCTCTGTGCCACGTGCTCGCTCACGCCGACCTTGCTCTCGATCCCGCACGCCAACGGCGGGCCCGGGCCCTCTTCGCCGCCGAACTTGTGACTCGGACAGGTTGCAGCACGGTTGCAACCGGTCCAGACGTGCCTTCTGAGCAGGCGTTCTCCGGCGACTACTTGAGCCGTAGTCAAGTGCTCCCAGGTCGTGAGAGGTCGTGATGTCTGCGCGCGTGGTCCCTTCCGGTGTGGCTGCGCGCCCAGTCCCCGGTCGAGTCGCTGGGGCAGTTCCCACTGTCCCGGCCACTCCCGGGGTCGACCCGATCCTGGCGGCAATGGCACGCCAGCTGATCGAACAGGATCGCGACCCTCGACTTCGCTGGCACGACGACCCTGCCGCTTTCGCCCGGGAGTGCATCGACTGGCCCGAAGGCACGGCCCTGACCACGTACCAGTCCACGATTCTCGCCGCGCTGGCGAATGACCGCCGTGTCGCCGTTCGCAGTCTCCACGGTGCCGGCAAGACGACGGCGGCGGCACTCGCGGTCTTGTGGTTCGCCATCACCCGTGATGCCGCCGGCATCGACTGGAAGTGCATCACGACGGCAGGCGCCTGGCGTCAGTTAGAGCGGTACCTGTGGCCCGAGATCCACCTATGGGCCAAGCGGGTGCGCTGGGATCTCGTCGGTCGACCGCCGTTCGACTCTCGGACCGAACTGTTGGCGCTCACCCTCAAGCTGTTCCACGGCCAGGCCTTCGCCGCTGCCAGCGATGATCCGGCGCTCCTCGAGGGCGCGCATGCCACCAGCCTGCTGCTGGTCCTCGACGAGTCGAAGTCGATCCCCACCGGCGTTTGGGATGCCGTCGAAGGCGCTATGAGCGGCGTGGGTGAGGCCTTCGCGCTGGCCACGAGCACCCCCGGCGAGCCGAGCGGCCGGTTCTATGAGATCCACAACCGCAAAGCGGGCCTGACTGACTGGCAGACGTTCCACATCACCCTCGAGGACGCCGTAACCGCCGGTCGTGTTTCGCCATCGTGGGCCACCCAGCGCGCCCTTCAGTGGGGCGAATCGTCGGCCGTCTACTTGAACCGGGTCCTGGGCGAGTTCGCCTCCTCTGACGAGGACGGCGTGATCCCCCTCGCTTGGGTCGAGGCGGCAATCGAGCGCTGGCACACCTGGGAGTCAGCCGGCAAGCCTTCCGTAGGTCAACGGCCCGTGATCGGCGTCGACGTGGCCCGCTCGGGCAGCGACAAGACCGTGATCGCCTCCCGATGTGGCGACGTCGTCGAGTACCTCGAGAGCCACCGGCTGGCGGACACGATGGAGACCACCGGTCACGTCGCCGTGAAGCTCAGCGAGCCCAGCGCGATCGCCGTCGTCGACGTCATCGGCATCGGTGCTGGCGTCGTCGACCGTCTCCGCGAGCAGAAGTTGTCCGTGGTCGCCTTCAACGCCTCCGAGCACAGCGACCGGCGGGACCGCACTGGCGAGCTCGGCTTCCTGAATCGGCGTTCGCAGGCGTGGTGGCACCTGCGCGAACTACTCGACCCGGCCTATGGCGCCACCCTCGCTCTTCCCGACGATGACGAGCTCATAGGCGACCTGTGCGCACCGAAGTGGCGCATCGGCTCGACGGGCAAGGTCCAGATCGAGGCGAAAGACGAGATCCGCAAGCGCCTCGGCCGCTCACCGGACGCCGGAGACGCCGTGGTCATGGCGTGCACGCTCTCACTCTCGTCCTACGGCAGCGACCCCGCCTTCCAGAAGGCCGTCCCATGGACGGCGTCGGGCCCGGCAGTGCCCTATGGCGCCGTGCCGTGGGCCTCGTCGCTCAACACGCGACCCGATCCCTTCCACGGCGCAGAGTTCGAGCGGTAAGGGTCTCAGGTCGTACCGTCGCGCAGGCCAAACGCCTCACACAGCCCGCCGAACGTGTGTTCGTTCCCCGCCGCCATATCCCCGGCACTCTGGGACCAGCCGGGTCATTCCAGAGCCTTAGACGGCCACACAGCGGGCCGGCCCACGCCGGGAGTCGGTCACGACGCCGCTTGGCGCAGCCTTCGCCTCTCGCGCGCCGTCGTTCCGCCCCACATGCCCTCGAGGCCAGGGTCGGCCATCGCGAAGTCAAGACACTCGGCGCGCACCTCGCATCCCTCGCACAGGGCGAGGCCCGGTCGTGCGCTCTGGCCATGTCTGAGGAAGAACACCTCGGGGCTGGCATCGTGGCAAGCGGCGCGGGCCTGCCAGGCCGGCCGCATGAGCAGGTCCTCGAAGGTGACGATCGGGACATCGCCCGGCCGCATGAGCAGTCGCATGACGCTGTCCGTGTCGCGCTGGCGCTCGGTCAGACGCACCGGACGGTCGTGGCCGTGCCTGCGCAGATACCGCGCACAGGTGCCACAACGACCTTTCGTGGTTGCTCGATGCCGCGAGCACACAAGGCACAGTTTCGAAGCGGGCTTCGTGGCCACCGGACGTTGCTCTTGTGAGGTGGTGCTGTTGACATCGAAGCAGCGCGCATGACGTTGGTCGACGAACGTCGTTGTCGAGACACCCCACATGGTCGTCAGTGAGGGTAGCCATCCGATGTCGCGCGCGGGGGGATTCCCTCAGCATCACCGACCGACGACGTCGAGCAGGGCGAGAGACGAGGCGCGCTTCTCAGCAGGTGACGCCGGCAGCCTTGTCGTCCTTCATCTCGAAGCGCGAAAGCCGCTCGAGCGTCTCGGCCAGGGTGGACATGCCGACCTGATGGTGCCAGCCGTGGAACCGGATGAAACGTGCGATGTCCTCCCAGTTGTGAACACTCCCACCAGCCGTGAGCCAGTCGGCACGACCGACCTCGAGCAGGCCGTATTGAAGGCGTCCCAGCACCGCCGCCCCGCCAAGCTCGGCAAGCACTTCGTCATGCCATGGCTCGTCCTCAAAGCCACAGTCGCCACCGCATCGGCCGGATATCTGCCGTCCCGCAGGCAGCGGACCGAAGCGGTCGAGTCGAGACTGCAGTTCCTCAAGGTCGGCGTTCAGATCGGCCATTGTCGCCAGCCTCTGTGTGACTTCAGCTTCTCCGAGACGTTCACCCACCACCTCATCGAGTTCCCCGACGAGCTCGGCAGCTTCAGGGCTCAGGGCTCTCAGGGCCTGGAAGAGTTCGCTGTATCGCGTATCGTTCGTCGTCTGCACCATGACGGGTGCCTCCTCGGTTTCTCGGGGGTTGTCATGTGACTACTATCGTCCTAAAGTGGTCACGTGTCAACTACGGTGTCCCCGGTGCCACACCACCTCGTCGGGACAGCGGAGATCGCCTCCATGCTCGAGGTGAGCCGCCAGTACGTCGACCGGCTCAGTCGTTCCGACGACTTCCCCGAGCCCGAGGTCGAACTTGCCTCAGGTCGGGTGTGGAAGCGAACGGCGGTCGAGGCCTGGGCGCGAAGAAACGGCCGGGTCATTCGAGCCGGCTGGGCCCGTACTCGAGAGGAGCTCCTATGACTGACGAAGCACCTACGACACCTCGGTTCAAGCCACCCTCTGTCACGCTGGTGGACGATGTCCACGGTGGCCAACTCATGCGGTATGAGGGCTTGGTGCCCTTGCCGATCGGGACCAGAATCGAGTTCAACAACATTGGGGGCGTTCCATCTGTGTCGCTAGATCCCGAGCGATTCCCCAACGGCCGGGCAGATGGCATCGTGGTCGGGCTGCGGGTATTTGGAGCTCAAGCGGACAGCGCTGCTCTCGTGCTTGACGTCGAACTGGTAGAGCCTGGCGCATTTCCTTCGCTCTCGTAAGAACCCTTGAGCTGCAACCAAATCTGCAACCCATGTCCGGCCGATAGGCGCCTACAAGGTCGCATGGGCACTCTGCCGTAGTGAGCGAATCACCTGCTGACGACGGGCAGAGCCGATTAGCGCCAATAGGATCGCATGGGCGCTGACGAACCCCCAGTCAAGCGCGCTAACCAAGCTGCGCCACAGCCCGTCGATGCGACCACGTAGCTTAGTGACCCGTTGCGGGCCTCTTCGGCTGTCCCGTGAGGCGTTCTGCAGCCACGGGGCGTCAGAGGTGATGGGCCAGCCAGCCGATCCCCTGGTACGCCCTCCATCCCAGGTAGCCGACCGTGGCGAGGACCAACAGCTTGAAGTGCCACGGGATCCTCCGCCTCTCCACCAGCTGCTCCTCGCAGGTGGGGCAGGTGCCGGTGTCTGTGAGCTCGTCGTCGGCGACCATGCGGTCGCAGGTGTCACACCAGGGCATCACGTAGCTCGAGCGTTGCCGGCAGTTCTCAACCCCCGAGCCGCACCCGCAGCTTGAGCGGGGTGGGACCCAACTCGAGCAGCTCGCGCAGGCGTCGCTCGACGTAACGGAGGTAGGGCGCCGGGAGCCGGTGCGTCGCGAACAGGGTGAAGGTCGGTGGGTCGGTCGCGCCTTGGACCGCGTAGCGGATACGCGAACCTGGTGCGGAGTGTGCCGCCTGGATGGCAGCGATCGCCCGGTTCAGCTCGCCGGTGGGGACGCGCCGGTGGTACGCGTCGACCGCCTGGCCTGTTGCGCCGAGTATGCGGTGCACCCCGAGGCCGGTGAGCGCACTGACCTTGAGCACAGGTGACTCCCCCAGGAAGGCCAGGCGGTCCCCGACATCGATGAGCACGGCGCGGCGCGCTTCGCTAGCGAGCAGCTCCCACTTGTTGAGCACGACGACCACCGGGCTGCCCGAGGCACCGATGCGCTCGGCCAGGCGCTGGTCCTGGTGGGTCACCCCTTCGCTCGCATCGATGACGAGCAGCACCACGTCGGCGGCGTCGAGCGCCTGAAGTGCCCGCACCATCGCGAAGTACTCGCTGCCCACTGCCGAGCGTGACCTGCGCCTCATCCCGGCCGTGTCGACGAAACGGACCGGGCCCTCGGAGGTGTCCAGGACCGTGTCGATCGCGTCCCTGGTCGTCCCGGGAACGTCGTGCACCACAGAGCGCTCCTCCCCCACCAGACGGTTGAAGAGGGTCGACTTGCCGACGTTGGGTCGTCCGACGATGGCGATCCTCGGGCAAGCCCCGCCTTCGGCTTCCGGCGCTTTCACGACCCGCAGGTCGCTGTCTTGTTCGCGCTCGCCAGCGTGACGATCGGAGTCGTCCGTCGTCTGCTCGGCGGCGGGACCCAGGCGTTTCACCAGTTCGTCCAGCAGGTCGCCGGTGCGTCGTCCGTGCAGCGCGCTGACCAGGTGAGGATCACCGAGACCGAGTGAGACGAGCTCCCATGCTTCGCTCTCACGCGCCGGGTTGTCGACCTTGTTCGCCACGAGCATCGCCGGCGCACCGGCTCGCTTCACGAGCCTGGCCAGGTCCTCGTCCTCCGTCGTGACCCCGACCGTCACGTCCACCACCACGAGCACCAGGTCGGCCGCCTCGATCGCGCGTCGCGCCTGTTCAGCCACCTTCGCCTCGAGCGAGCCCCCGCCGCCGAGCCAACCTCCCGTGTCCACGAGCCGAAAGGCCCGCCCGTTCCACTCGGCCTCGAGCTCGAGGCGGTCGCGTGTGACCCCGGGGCGCTCCTCGACGACAGCAGCCCGCCGGCCGACGAAGCGATTGACGAGCGTCGACTTGCCCACGTTCGGCCGCCCGGCCACCACGACGACCGGGAGACGCGGCCCGTCACAGGCCGTTCCGGGTGTCGTCTCGGTCCCCGCGGGTGCCATCGCACTCACCCGCGCAGGTGGCGCGTCGACTCCAACGCCCGGCGCAGAGCGAGCCCGTCTGTGGCGACGACCTCCACCGGACGCGGCATGTCGGCGAGGGTCAAGCCGTCGAGGAAGCGCCCCTCGGATAGGCATACGTCGGGGAGCAGGTACCTATGGTCGGCAGGCTCGTGCTCGAGGGCGCCAGCCACGTCGGCTCCTGTGAGCAGCCCCGTCACGGCGATGTTCCCACCGAAGAACGAATTGTGCACGGGCAGGAGCCGCAGCGCGACGTCTTCGCTCGCACGGTAGGCGTCGAGCAGCGGCCCGAGCACCCGCGCTCCGTACTCCCCGGTGATGACCGTCGTCGCCTCCGCCCGCACGTCGAGCGCCTCTTCGCGCGCTTCTTCGCGCGCCGCGACGGCTCGCCGGGCGCGGTAACCGTACGCGGGCGCACCGTCCACCCAGGAGAAGAAGTCGGGTCGCACGGCGAGCTCCGCTTCGGCGCAGCCGCAGAACGCGGCGGTGAACGCTTGTGCCATGCCTATCCCGTTTTCGAGCTGGGGATAACCGTCGTAGGCCGCGCCCGGGGGGAAGGGGCGTCCGGCCAGCAAGTAGTACTCGTCCGCGGCGTAGACTATCCGGCGCCCTGTCGCGCTCATGAACAGCTCCTGCCATTCCTCCACGAGGTCGACCACCCTGGCGGCTTCGGCCGCGCTGTGGCTTCGCAGCCCGGGTTCTGTGGTGTAGCGGCTGATCCCGAGGGGCACGCAGGCCACCGTGGCCAGCTCCGGGTACTCGTCGGCTATGCCGACCAGAGTGATCTCCAACGCCTCTGAGTCGTTCACGCCGGGGCACACGACGACCTGTCCGTGCACCTCGATCCCGCCGTCCAGCAGCGCTCGCAGCCACCGGAGGCTCGTCGCGCCGCGGGGGTTTCGCAACATGCGCGCGCGCAAACGCGGGTCTGTGGAGTGGATGGACACGAACAACGGAGAGAGCCGCTCGGAGAGAACCCGTTCGAGGTCGAGCTCGGTGAACCGGGTGAGCGTGGTGAAATTCCCGTACAGGAACGACAGACGGTAGTCGTCGTCACGCACGTAGAGGCTTCGACGCATGCCCTTCGGCAACTGGTGGATGAAGCAGAACTCGCAGTGGTTGTCGCATGTTCGTACCCGGTCGAACAGCGCCGAGGACACCCCGACACCCAGCAGAGCTCCTGCCTCCTTCTCCACCTGCACCAGGAGCTCCCAGCCGTCGCGACGAACCTCGACCTCGGGGTCCTGAGCGTCGGTGAGCAGCTGGTACTCGATCACGTCGTGAAGCGCCTGCCCGTCGATCCTGAGCAGCTCGTCACCGACCCTCAGGCCGGCTCGCTGCGCCGGGGACTCGCGCGCCACCGAGACGACCCGAGCTGCCGGCATGGAACCGAGGCTACCGCTCGGACCAGCTCGCCCAGGTGGGCCGGTTAGCCTGGCTGTGTGCCGGTCGAGCGGGTCCTGCTGGCCTCACCCCGGGGCTTCTGCGCGGGCGTCGAGAAGGCCATCAAGGCGCTGGCGTGGATGGTGCGCGTGTTCGAGCCGCCCGTCTACTGCTACCACGAGATCGTCCACAATTCCTACGTCGTGGAGAGATTCCGCGCCCAGGGGGTGATCTTCGTCGATGACGTGGAGGAAGTACCTCCTGGTGCGCCGCTCATGCTCTCGGCACACGGGTCAGCCCCCGAGGTGGTTGCCGCAGCACGTCGTCAGGGCCGCACGGTCGTCGACGCGGTTTGCCCGCTCGTGACGAAGGTGCACCACGAGCTGAAGGTCCGCGCCGAGAAGGGCTACACGGTGCTCTACGTAGGCCACGAGGGGCACGAGGAGGCGGTCGGCACGATGGCGGTGGCCCCCGAATCGGTGCGTCTCGTGCGCTCGGAGCAAGAAGTCGACGCGATCGCATCGGAGGTGGAGCCCGACACGCCTGTGGCTCTCTTGGCCCAGACGACCCTGAGCCACGACGCGTGGTCGGGGATAATGAACAGGGCGAAGGAACGCTTCGATGCGCTGTGGATGCCGAACCGGTCCGACCTGTGCTTCGCCACCACGAACCGCCAGGCGGCGCTGAAGGCGATCGCCGGCAGGTCCGACGCGGTGGTCGTGATCGGCTCCGCCAATTCCTCGAACACCCGGGCCCTGGAGAAGGTCGCTCTCGCGACCGGTTGCCCGAGGGTGTTGCGCGTGAACGACGCGAACGAGCTGCCCGACGACCTCTCGGGGACGGTGGGCGTGACCGCCGGGGCTTCTGCGCCGGACGAGCTCGTCGAACGCGTCGTGGCGAGCCTGGCGCCCGCCACGACGGTGGAGGAGGTCCGGGTCACCGACGAGGACGAGTACTTCCCCCCCCCACCCGAGCTGAGAGACCTCCTTCGAGGGCTCGCCGGTGTGCTCGCATGGGCGCTGGGTGCCCGGGCGCCCGAGGACGAGCGGCGCGCCGGCGCGATCCCCTGTTCGCTCGACGAGGGCGATCTCGCTGCCATCAAGGGCACGGACGCTGTTGCACTGCGTATCGCGGAGGCTGCAGACGGCGGGCCCTTTGCATCTGACCGTCACGTCTCTGCCGCCGACGTGCTAGCGAGACTGGCGGGTTGATGTCCGGATCGCGGTGGTTCGCGCGTTTCGGAGGCGCGCGCGCTCGTGAGAGACGCCGGCGCGAGGACCTGCGCCAACTGGTGATGGAGCTGGGGCGGCAAGACTTCGCTCGCCGTCATCCCGATGCCACGTTCGCCCGGGTCGTCGTGATCGTCGCCTCCTACCTCGAGTCGGACAACATCGGCGAAGTCTTGAAGGCGGTGCCCGGCGAGGCGTGCGGGCTCGGAGTCTCGGTCCTCGTGGTGGTCGACGGCGGTGAGGACGGCACCGAGGACGTCGCGACGGGGTTGGGTGCCTACTGCGCAGTCCTTCCGGTCAACATGGGCCAGGGCCTCGCCTTGCGCCTCGGCTACGAGCTGGCACGGTCGCACGGTGCACGCTTCGTCGTCACCGTCGACGCCGACGGACAGGACGACCCTTCCTCCATCGGCGATCTCCTGTCCCCGCTGGTGGCCGACGAAGCCGACTTCGTCATAGCGAGCAGGCGTCTGGGCACCGACGAGTCGACCGACCGCTTTCGAAGTGCCGGCGTCGTCTTCTTCGCCACCGTGATCAACTTCCTGACGGGACAACACCTCAGCGACACGTCGATGGGCCTTCGCGCACTGCGAACCGAGGTGCTCGCTGACGTCACGCTCGAGCAGGACCAGTACCAGACCGCGGAGCTCGTGATCTCGGCGGCCTCGAGGGGCTGGCGCATCACGGAGCGGCCCACCGCGCGCCATGCGCGCTCTTCGGGGGAATCGAAGAAAGGGCGCAACGCTTTCTTCGCCCTGCAGTACGCCAGGGTGATCCTTCGCACCTGGCTGCGCGAACGCCATCGATAGCACGTGTGTGCTCTACCTGGTCCTGCCCTTCGAGAAGGCCGGGCTGTCCCTGGCGGCGCTGTCCTTGACGTCCTTTCCTTGACGTCCTTGACGTACCCTGATCATCGTTCTATGTTGGCGACATGAGCCGAGCTGCTTTGCACCAGGCAGAGGATCTCAGTGCCTTCCAGGAGGAGTACGTCGACGAGGTGGTCTACGAGGTGCGTAACAGCTTGCTGGAGATGGCCCGCAGACTGGACATGAAAGAGCAGCTGGGCCCGCCGAAGGAAGCGGCCGAGCGACTGGTCTCCCTCGTCCCCTCGCGCTCGCCGTGGGGTGCGGTCGTGGGGCCCGTGTACGACACCTCGCAGGTGAGGGCCCTGCTCGGCGCAGCTTCCCGCCAGGCTGTCGGTGACCGCGCTCGCCGTCGCACGGTGCTAGCGCTGCACACCGGCGACGGGCACGTCGTCTACCCCGTGTTCCAGTTCAAGGGCCGTGAGGTGATACCCGGGCTCTCCAAGGTTCTCCAGCGCGTCTCGGACACGGTGGACGACTGGACGCTCGCGTCGTGGCTTCGGGCGCCACAGCCGGCACTGGGCGGACGAAGCATCGTCGAGCAGCTCGCGCGAAGAGGTGCCGACGAGCAGGTGATCGAGGTGGCGGATGCCGCAGCGGAGCGCTGGTCGACCTGAGCAGGCGCACGCGCCAGATCCAGCACCTTCCCCCCGCCGACCTGAGGGGCTTCCCGGCTCGGACCTATCGCGCGGGCACGCGCCTTTGGCGTGCCGCCCGGAAGACGCCTTGGTGGTACTGCAGCCGCGGCGACTGCCGTTTCGACCTGGTCGAGCCGTTCGGGACCTGCTACCTCGGCACCGACGAGCTGACGGGGATCTTGGAGGTCATCGGGCCTGAGCTCGACAACGGGGTGGTCGCGGCGGAGTTCTTGGACGCTCGCCGGCTGTTCTCGTTCACGCTGCGTTCGCCGGCCAGGGGGGCAGACCTCGCGAGCAGGCGGGCGACTGGGTTCGGCGCGACCAACGAGCTGTCGACCATGACCCCGTACACGGTGCCGCGTGCCTGGGCCCGGGCATTCCATGAGTGGGGGTTCGCCGCCATCTGCTACAGGACGCGCTTCGACACCTCCGAGCCCGCCCGTGGTGTGGCGCACTTCGGGCGCTCCGGCGAGGCGCGCCGCGCTCGGGGGAAGGCCCTGGCCATCGACGCAGCGATGCGGCGCCGGCTCGAACGCGAATGCAACATCGAGGTCGCGCCCGCCCCGACGATGTCCGACCTCGAGATCGCCCCGGATCCTCAGCCTCGGACGCGCGACCGGGCCACGTCGTAGACGCGCTGTAGCTCCGAGCACAGGCTCGCGCTGAGCTCTCTCACCTCGCGGCGCGGCGTCCGGCCGCCCGCGCGCGGTGCAACCACCAGCGCGTCTCCGAGGACCAGATGAACCTTCACCGGCCTGGGTAGTCTCGAGCCCTTGGGCAGTGATTCGGTCGTGCCTCCGACACCGACCGGGACGATCGCGGCGCCGGTTCGGGCCGCGAGAAAGGCTGCGCCCTCCTCGAGGTCCTGTACCGGTACTCCGGTGCGGCGGGTCCCCTCCGGGAACATCACCAGGACGTGGCCGTGCTTGAGCACCTCTTCGGCTCGTCTGAGCGCCAGTCGGTCGGTGCCCTCCCGGTGAACGGGGAATGCTCCGGTGGAGTCGAGGAACTTACCGAGGATGCGAGAGTGCCAGAGATCGTCTTTCGCCATGAAGAAGAGCTCGCGGGCCCGAGGCACAGCCTCCGACACCACGAAGAAGTCGATCAAGCTGCGATGCACCGGGGCGAGGATCACCGCGCCTTTCTCCGGCACGCTCGTTCCCTCCACCGACACGCGCCAGTAACAGTGGTTGATCGCGTGCGCGAGCACTCGGATTGCACGGTAGAGCGCCCCCGGGACGTGCATGGATGGTTCGAGCCGCGTGTCAGGCGCCCCACCCTTCAGAGCCATGCCAGGACCTCCTCGAGGACCTCGGCCGCCTCGCGACCCGTCGAGTCGACCACCCTCGCGTCGGCAGCCACGTCCTGGGGGGCGGCGAGTGGCGAAGTCGCTCGGGTCGAGTCGAGCTTGTCACGTAGAGCCAGAGCTCTAGCGACGGCGGTCAGGTCGTGGCGTGAGTTCTCGAGCGCGCGCCTACGGGCTCGTTCGTCCGCCGAAGCGGTGAGGTAGATCTTCAGCTGCGCGTCGGGGAACACCACGGTCCCGATGTCACGGCCCTCCACCACTCCCCCGCCGTGGTCTTCGACCCATGCCTGCTGGCGGGCCACCATCTCCGCGCGCACCTCGGGGTTCGCGGCCACGATCGAGACCGCGGCGTCCACCTGAGGAGAGCGGATCGCCTCGGCGACGTCGACTCCGTCCACTCTCAATTGCTCCCCGGGGTCGAGCACGATCTCACGGGCCAACTTGACGACCGCAGCCGCGTCTGCGGGGTCGATCCCCCTCACCAGCGCGCCGTAGGCGACCGCCCGATACATCGCACCCGTGTCGAGCCACTTGAGCCCGAGGTGTTCGGCGACGAGGCGCGCGAGCGTCGACTTGCCGGCGCCGGCGGGACCGTCGATGGCCACGACGCAAGGGGGGTGGGGCCGAACCCGTCGCTCCGTGGCGCGGCTCACCTCCGGCTCCCCCTCTCCTTCATGTAGCGCGCCCTTCGGTCAGGTCGGCCATGTGCTTAGCGAAGGTCGGGTACGAGCTGCTCACCGCCTCCCAGCCCACGATGCGCGTCGCCCGGTCGGGCACGGACGCGCCCGCGACCGCGGCAGCCATGGCTATGCGATGGTCGCCGTGCGCGTCCACGTTCCCGGCGCGAAGCGCACGCACGCCCGTGACGAAGAGGTCGTCTGCTTCGACGTCGGCGCTCGCGCCGAACGCCCGGACCATCTCCGCCACCCCCACCAGACGGTCCGACTCCTTCACGCGCAGTTCGCCGACGCCGCGAAAGACCGTCGTGCCCTCCGCTCGCGCGGCGGCCACAGCCAGGACCGGGACCTCGTCGAGACCGGGAATCTCGGCCGCGTCGACCTCTGTGGCGACGAGCGAGCCCGAACGGACGACGACGTCCGCCGTGGCCGCGAGGTCGTCCGGCAGCGTCGCGGGGAGCTCGTCCAGACGTGCCCCCATCCTCTTGAGCACGTCGAGGAAACCTCGTCGGGCGGCGCCTACGTACACGCGCTCGACGGTGACCTCGCTGCCCGGAGCCAGGCACGCCGCCACGACCCAGAAGGCGGCCTGGGAGGGGTCTGCGGGCACGTTGAGCTCGAACGGCTGAGGCTGTCCGGGAAGGACCTTCACCACGTGGTCGCCCCCCTCGTAGGACTCGGAGACCTCTGCTCCGCAAAGAGCGAGGATCTCCTCCGTGTGCCGGCGGGTGAGCACCCGTTCGCGCACCACGGTCTGGCCGTCCGCCCGTAGGCCGGCGAGGAGCACACATGACTTCACCTGGGCGCTCGCGACGACCGGGGAGTAGTCGATGCCGTGCAGCGATCCGCCGCGCACGACCAGCGGTGGCAGGCAACGCTCCGTGCGGCCCTCGACCTGCGCCCCCATCAGTCGCAACGGAACGGCCACACGATCCATCGGGCGCGACGAGAGCGAGGGGTCCCCCGTGAGCTCGACCGTCCAGGGCCGTCCGGCCACCACCCCCGCGAGCAGGCGCATGCTCGTGCCGGAATTACCGAGGCCGATCGGGGCCTCTGGGGGTCGAAGCGCACGTTCCCCCCCGCCGATGCGCTCCCCCTCGACGTGCGCACCCATGCGCCGCGTGGCCGCCTCGGTGTGTCGGACGTCTTCGCCCTCCGAGCGTCCTCGCACCACCGAGACCCCGTCGGCCAACGCCGCGATGATCACGGCCCGGTGCGAAATGGACTTGTCGCCTGGCACCCGCACGCGACCGGTGAAGGGCCGGCCGCCTTCGATGGCGAACGCGGTGCCGGCGGGCCTGCTCATGTGAGGCGGCCGGCGGTCGAGTGAAAGCCCCTCGCCGTGAGAGCGTCGCTCAGGCGATGCGCGGCGTCCGCGTCGACCACGAGCACGAGCACCCCGCGGTCGCCTTCGACGCTGTGGGCTATCTCCAGGTCCGCGATGTTTACGCCCAGGTCACCCGCGAGCGTCGTGATCTCCGCCAGCACCCCGGGCCGGTCCGGGACGGGCACCCGCAGCTCCGCGAGACGCTCCGGGCGGGCCGCTGCGCTCGGGAGCGAGCGGCGCGCCTGCGCCGCGTGTTCCAGCGCGCGCAGCAGGCCCTCACGATCCTGCTCGGCCACCCGGTCGCGCATCGCCGCGAGGTCGAGAACCAGCGCGTCGAGCGTGGCGACTATGGCCGCGGAATTCTCGCTGCAGACGCCGGGCCATATGGCCGGCTGCCCGGCGGCCACACGGGTCATGTCCCTGAACCCTCCCGCCGCCAGGCGAAGAAGCGCCGCGTGCTGCTCGGACACGCGGTCGGCGAGGTTCATGAGCGTGGCCGCGGTGAGGTGAGGAACGTGCGACACCACCGCGACCAGTGTGTCGTGCTGTGCCGGCGAGAGCGCGACGACTTCGGCCCCCATCGACCCGACCACCGCCCTCAGGCGGGCGTACGTCGCGGGGTCGGTGTTGTCGGTCGGGGTGAGCACCCAGGTGGCGCCCACGAACAGCTCGGGGTCGGCCCCTTCGACGCCCACCTGTTCCGAACCGGCCATCGGGTGTCCCCCCACGAACCTGGGGTCGCCGACGGCTTCCGACACGGGGGCTTTCACCCCGGCCACGTCGGTCACCACCGCGTCGGGCCGCAGCGCCCTTGCGAGGACGGCGTTCGCCTCCGCGGCGACGGACTCGAGGGGCGTGGCCACGAACGTGACCTCGGCCTCGGGATCCTCCCCCACGGCGTCGAGAGCACCCAGCGAGAGAGCGCGCTCGGCGTGCTCGGGCTCGACGTCGCGGCCCGTCACGTGCCAGCCGCGCGCACGCAGCGCCATTCCGACCGAGCCGCCGATCAGCCCCGTGCCGATCACCGCCGCACGTCTCGAACAGCCTGATGGCGGTGGATCACTCCGGGAGGTCATCGCGCAACCCCCGTGCTCCTTCGAGGTAGACGTGGTGAAGCTCGTCGCGGGCCCTGTCGGTGTTGACATGGGCCAGGACCCGCAAGCAGCGTGGGGTCGAGCCCACGACGTCCAGCTCCAGGGCACAGATAAGCGGAACGTCGCCCAGGCCCATGACGCGTGCCGCCGCGGCAGGGAACATCGAGACCAGGTCGCCCGTCGCCGTGAAGACGATGCTTATGACGTCGTCGTGGCTCAGCCCGTTCTGCTCCAGCATCGTGGTGAGCAGCTCCGTGATGCGACTCGAGATCTGCTCCGGCACGTCGGCATCGACGGTGGTCGCTCCGCGAAGGGCCCGCACAGCGAGGGGCATGGCTCCGAATGCTACAGATCACCCCGGAGGCTGCCTCCGAGCCGACCGCCGCGAGCGCCGGTCAGCGGACGCTGCTTCCTCCGGGCGGGCGCTCGGGAGGGGGCTCGTACCGGGTTTCACCGCCACCTCGAGGAGGCGTACCTCCTTGGCGGAGAGCACCCTCCACGCCCCGGGCTCCAGCTCACGCAGCGCGATCGGTCCGACGCGCACACGCACCAGACGCCGGACCGGGTGGCCGACCGCCTCGCACATACGCCGCACCTGCCGGTTGCGTCCCTCGTGGACCACGATCCGCAGCACACCGTCGCGCGCCTCGCCCACGACTCCGACCTTGGCCGGCGCGCTCGGACCGTCCTCCAGGTCGACGCCGTTGCGAAGAAGACGCAGTGCCGCTCTGCCGGGAACGCCCTCCACCTGGGCGAGATACTCCTTCTCCACCCCGAACGAGGGATGGGTCAGGTGTTGCGCGAGCTCCCCGTCGTTCGTCATCAACAGCAGGCCTTCGGTGTCCGCGTCCAACCGGCCCACGGGGAACACCCGCGGACGGTCGGGCACTAGCTGGGTGACCGTGGGCCGCCCGTGTGGGTCGTCGGCCGTGGTCACGACGCCTCGCGGCTTGTTCAGGAGATAGTGGACCAGGCCGGGGAACACCCCGATCCGCACGCCGTCCACGGCGACGGCGTCGCGGGCGACGTTCACCCGCCGCCCGAGCGCCGCGATCTCCCCGTTGACCGTGACACGACCCGCCGAGATCACGTCCTCGCACGCTCGCCGGCTTCCCAGTCCCGCTCGGGCCAGCACCTTCTGGAGCCTCTCGGAAGACTCCGCACCCGGCTGCCCGTCCTCCCCTTGCCCTGTAGCCACTTCCAAAGAGTATGAGGCCCACCCCACCCTCAGGCGGATGGCCGAGCACGATCTCGGGACCGCATTCTCACCGAGCGTGGCTCTGCATTCTCTACCGAACTCGACTTTGAGACCCTCGGTGAGGTTTCCGCGGAAACTTCGGAGGCTTCTCGAGAAGCGAGGAGCTCGTCAAGCGTCGGCGGCAGGCCTGAGGCGCTCCTCGAGCTCCTCCATGGCTTCGGGACCCGGCAGGAGGTCCTCCGCCCGGGGCAGCTGGCCGAGATTGTCGATTCCGAGCTTCTCCAGGAAGGCGGGCGTGGTGCCGTAGAGGATCGGCTGGCCGGGCCCCGGAGCCTGGCCCACGGCGACGATGTAGCCACGCTGCTCGAGCAGTCGCACCACGCCGTCCACGTTCACGCCACGCAACGCAGAGATCTGGCCGCGAGACACCGGCTGGCGGTAGGCGACGATCGCGAGCGTCTCGAGAGCGGCCGAGGACAGGCGGGAGGACACCCCCTCCATCGCGTAGCGCTCGACGAACGGCGCCATGTCCGGGTGCGTCTGGTACCGATACCCGCCGGCCACGCGCGCCAGGACGAAGCCGTGCCCTCGATCCTCATACCCGCGAGCGAGCTCGTCGCACAGCGTCTCCACACGCTCGGCCGACACTTCGAGAAGCTCTGCCAGGAGCGTCGGCGGGACAGGCTCCACGGCGGACATCAACACGGCCTCGAGCGCCCGGTGCTCCTCGGACAGCTGCACTTATCCTTCGTACTCCTCGACCGGGCCCGAAGCGCCCACCGAAGCAAGCACCACCTCGCGCCCGATCCAGGTGACCATCAGGTCCCCGAAGGTCTCGCCCTGGTCCAGTGCTACTCGGCCCCGCTTGCACAGCTCCAGCAGGGCCAGGAAACGCACGATGACCTGCATCCTCGTGGTGCAGCGGGCGCTCAGCTCACGGAAGGTGAGCCTGCCCTCGACCGGGAGGCGCTCCTCCAGCTCTGCGACAGCCTCCGAGACCGTCACGGCCTCGACGGTGACGTGGGAGAGGTCGAGCCTCTCGGCAGGTCCCCGCTCGACGGATCTCAGGTAGGCCCCCAGGAGACGGGCCGGCGTCACACCTGCGAGAAGGTCCGGTGCCAGGTCACAGAAGCGCTCCTCGAGCCCCGCGATGCGCGGGACCGAACGGGCCGCTACGTCCATCATCGCGACGAACTGGTCGGCGACCCCTGCGTAGGCCTGGAGCTCGAGCAACCGCGCCAGCAGCCGGTCGCGTTCTTCGAACCCCGACAGAAGCTCCTCGTCGTCCTCGTCCTGTTCCGGAGCGGGCAGTAGCCGTCTCGACTTGAGCTCGACCAGGACCGCGGCGATCACGAGGAACTCCGTCGTGGTCTCGAGGTCCAAGGAGGGGGCCGCCGACATCTCCGCGATGAACCTGTCCACCAAGGGGGCCACCGGCACGTCGCAGACTTCGAGCCTGTGTTCCGAGAGCAGCCGCAGGAGCACGTCGAACGGCCCCTCGAAGACGGGCGTGCAGACGTGGGCGGCCACGCAAGTGACGATACCGGGTGGATTTCGCTCCGCCGTGCATGCCCGAAGATCAGGACGGACGCCGGGTTCCCGTACCATGGCACGCGATGTCCAGGGTCTTGTCGGGGGTCCAGCCGAGCGGAGACGTGCACCTCGGCAATTACCTGGGCGCGTTTCGCACGTGGGTCTCCGACCAGCACCGGCACGAGGCTTTCTTCTGCGTGGTGGACCTCCACGCCCTGGCCCAGGACCACGACCCCACCGTCCTCGCCTCGAAGACCCTCGAGACCGCCACGAACCTCATGGCCGTGGGGCTCGACCCGTCGGTGTGCACTCTCTTCGTCCAGAGCCACGTGCCGGAGCACCCGCGGCTGACCTGGCTGCTCGAGTGCACCGCCACCTTCGGCGAGCTGCGGAGGATGACCCAGTTCAAAGAGAAAGGTGGCGAGAACGAGAGCGTCCGAGCAGGGCTCTTCACGTACCCGGTTCTGCAGGCCGCGGACATCTTGCTCTACGACGCAGATCGCGTACCGGTCGGTGAGGACCAGCGCCAGCACCTCGAGCTGACCCGCGACCTCGCCATCCGCTTCAACCACCGTTACGGCGAGACCTTCGTGGTTCCGGAACTCGCGATACCCGAGGTCGCGGCGCGGGTGATGGACCTCCAGGAGCCCACCAGGAAGATGTCGAAGTCGCTGGACTCTCCTCTGGGGACGATCGGGGTCCTCGACCCGCCCGAGGACATCGACCGCAAGGTCCGCCGCGCCGTCACCGATGCCGGCACCACCGTGGTCTACGAGCCGCTCACCAAGCCCGGGGTGTCGAACCTCCTCGAGCTCTTGTCAGCCGCCGCCGGAGGAGACCCCGAGGAGCTGGCCTCGGGCTACTCGAGCTACAGCGAGCTCAAGCGCGACGTATCGGAGGCACTGGTGGAGCTGCTTCGCCCTGTGCGCGAGCGTCATCTCGAGCTTGCCGCAGACCCCGGCCATGTCGAGGCCGTGCTCGCGAACGGTGCCGCCAAGGCGAGTGCCGTCGCCGGAACCACCCTCGACCGGGCGATGCGAGCGATCGGGTTGCTCGCACCTCGCGGAGGCTTCACCGCCTGAGCCGCCCACCTCTCGCTCTTCCACAACGCTGCTCAGAGCCCGACCACCCGGGCCCACTGGTTCAAGGCCGGGTTGAAGACGTCGTTCAACGCCTGCGGGAACAGCAGGATCACGATCAGCGGCAGGAAGAGCGTGAACGGCCGGATGCGGTAGTAGCCGGGCAGCAGGTGCCGAGGCAAGAGCCGCTCGACCACGGCCGATCCGTCGAGCGGTGGCAGTGGGATCAAATTGAACACCGCGAGGATCACGTTGATGTACCCCGCGAGGAAGATCAGCAAAGACCAGACCGGCTGCTGGGAGATGTCCCCTGTCATGAGCACCCTCTCCTTGATCGAAAAGGGCACCATGTGCGCGTACACGAGTCCGAACACCAGGGCCAGGGCCACATTCACCGCCGGACCTACCAAAGAGACGACGACGCCCTCGTTGCGGGGATGGCGTAGGCGTCCAACGTTCACGGGAACCGGTTTCGCGTACCCGAACGCGCCCACCCCGCTGAGAACCAGCAGCACGGGGAGTATGACCGTGCCGAACGGATCGATGTGAGGGATCGGGTTCAGCGTGAGCCGCCCGGCACGTTTGGCCGTGTCGTCTCCGAACGCGAGGGCCACCGCACCGTGTGACACCTCGTGCAAGATCACAGAAGGGATCAACGCGCAGAACAACAGGATGTCGAAAGTGCTCAGGTGATGTGTGCGAACCAGCACCACCACGAGCGCGAGCCCGGCGATCACCCACACCGTTGTGCGCGGCTGGATGCCCGGGCGGCGCGGCTGCGGCGCCGGGGAACCCCAGCCGTCGCTCATCGGCACACGCCTCTGTCGGTTCTCGAAGGCTCAGTGCTTCGACACGCAGCTGATGCAGTAGCGCGCCGCCGGCTTGGCCTCCAGGCGCAGAGGGTCGATGGCCTGCCCGCAGTCTTCGCAGACCCCGTAAGTCCCGCTCTCGAGCTTTCGCAGGGCGCTTTCCACCTGTTCCAGCGCTTCTTGGAGCTTGCCGGCTAGTGCCTCAGCCTCACCACGCTCCGCGGTTACCTGGCTCGAATCAGCGAAGTTTGGGTCGTAGTTTTGACGGCCGGTGCCCACACCAAGCTCCTCGAGCTTGGACAGGAGATCCTTGCGCTCCTCGTCTAGGAGGGCGCGGTAGTCGACCATGGAGGTTTCCCCGGGCACCTTTCGAACTTTACTGCGCCACCCGCCGTCCGGCGCGCGGATGTGCCTCCTCGTACACGCGACGCAGGTGCTCGGGCGAGACCCGCGTGTAGATCTGGGTGGTTGCGACCGACACGTGACCGAGGAGCTCCTGAACCACCCGGATGTCGGCACCATGAGCAAGCATGTGGGTGGCGCACGAATGACGCAGCACGTGCGGGTGCACGCGACCACCGAGGCCGACCGAGGACGCCCGCTTCTTCAACACTCCCCAGATCCCCTGTCTCGTGAGGCGGCCGCCGCGTGCGTTCAGGAACACCGCCTCGGCGTCACCGCGGCGTGCCCAGCGTCTTGGTTCGAGCTCGGGCCTCCCCCTCGGCCCCAGCCAGTCCTCGAGCGCGCGGCGCGCACAACGGCCGAGGGGCACCAGCCGCTCCTTTTCTCCCTTCCCCAGGACGCGCACCAGGCCCGTGTCGGAGCCCAGGTCCGAAAGGGACAGGCCTACCAGCTCCGATACGCGCACGCCGGTGCCGTAGAGCATCTCGAGGATCGCCCGGTCCCGTCGTGAGAACGCGTCCTCCCCGGAGCACGCGTCGAGCAGTCTGCAGACCTCTTCCTCTTCGAGGGCCTTGGGCAGGCGTAGGCCCATCCGGGGCCGGTTCACGTCCGTGGTCGGATCCGCGACCGCGCGCCCCTCCTCCAGGCAGAACCTGTGCAAGCCACGAATGGCGGCCAGAGCGCGAGCGACGGACGCCGACGCCAGACCGGCCTCTTGTCTCTCGGCGAGATGCTCCTCGACCAGGTCCATGTCGGCGGTCTGCACGTCGCTTCCTCGAGACGCCAAGAACGACTCGTAGGCGAGGAGGTCACGACGGTACGAGACGACCGTGTTGCGCGAGCGCCCCTGCTCGACGACGAGCCACGTCAGGTACTCCTCGCCGCTCGTGCTCAGAGCCCTCGGACCGTCGACCAGGGAGCCTCCAACTGGAGAGCCTCCAACCAGGGAGCCTCTGGCGACACCGACGTCTCTGCTCAACGTCGGGCTGCTCCTTGCGCGTCTCCCAGCGCGTCGCGCGCGAGCAGCAGACCGAGCATGGTCTGCGCGTCGGTCAACCGACCGGAGGCGATGAGGTCGTCCACCTCGCTCAGCGAGACCTCGACCACTTCCAAGAACCGTTCCTCCACCCCGTGATCTTGCGGAGGTGGCGCCCGGTCGGGCTCGAGGTCGGTGGCCAGGAACATGAACGTCTCCTCGTCGCAAAAGCCGGGACTGTTCAGCACTCTGGCGAGCAGACGCAGCTCACCGGCGCGCACACCGGCCTCCTCGCTCAGCTCACGGCGTGCGGTCTCCTGCGGCGGCTCGCCCTCGACGTCACGCGTCCCCGCTGGGATCTCGAGCAGCTCCCGGTCGACCGGACCTCTGTACTGCCGGACCAGCAATACCCGACGGTCGTCGGTGACGGCGACGACGGCGACAGCCCCGGGGTGGCGCACCACGTCGCGCGTGAACTCAGTACCGTCGGGCGCCTCGAAGGTCGCCTTCACCAGCGATATCCGCCAGCCTTCGAAGTGAGTCACCTCGCTCACGTGGCGAAAGCCCTTCGGGCTCTTTGAGCCGGATGTGGCGGTGGTGCCGCTCGTGCGCCTGCTCCCTTGCTCGGCCGGGGTCCGCCCGGACCTGGGGCCCGTCCTCAGGAGACGGCGCCTACGTCGGCGTCAACGGCGATGAGGTGCGGCAGGCGGCCCTCGGCGCGCACGAGGGCTGCCCCAACCAGCTCGCGGAACAACGGGTGGGGCCGATCGGGTCGGCTCTTGAACTCCGGGTGCGCCTGTGTGCCGATCCAGAAGGGGTGCCCGGGCAACTCGATGAACTCCACCAGGCGACCGTCCGGGGAGGTCCCCGAGCACACCAGACCAGCCTCTTCGAGGCGCGCGCGAAAGCGGGGGTTCACCTCGTAGCGGTGGCGGTGGCGCTCGGAGACCACGGTGGCCCCGTACGCTTCGGCCACCCGCGAACCGGGGACGAGCTGGGCCACGTAGGCCCCGAGCCGCATCGTCCCACCCTTGTCGACCACGTTCTGCTGGTCCTCCATGAGGTCGATCACCGGGTAGGGGGTCACGCTGTCGAACTCGCGCGAGTTCGCGCCCTCCAGCCCGGCGAGATTGCGCGCAGCGTCGATGACCATCACCTGCAACCCGAGGCACAGTCCGAGGCAAGGGATCTCGTGCTCGCGCGCGTACCGCGCGGCCGCGATCTTCCCGTCGATGCCGCGCTCCCCGAACCCCCCGGGTATGACCATGCCGTCGAGCTGGGAGAGGCGGTCCATGCCCAGCAGGTCGGGGATCTGCTCGGCCTGGATCCAGTCCACCTCGATGTTCGCCGCGTGGTGGAAGCCTGCGTGGTGCAACGCCTCTACCACCGACAGGTACGCGTCGGGCAGGTTGACGTACTTGCCCACGACGCCGATCCTCACCGTGCGCTCGGTCGCCGACACCTGGGAGACGACCTGCTCCCATCGTGACAAGTCGATCGGATGCAGCGTCTCGTCGATAGCGAGGGTCTCGCACACGACGCGGTCGAACCCCTCGTCGTGGAGAACCAGGGGGATCTCGTAGATGCTCGGCGCGTCGACGGCAGAGACCACGGCGTCGATGCGCACGTCGCACAACAGGGAGACCTTGCGCTTGAGCGCGTCGGAGATCGGTTGGTCGGACCGGCAGACGATGACGTCGGGCTGTACGCCTCGGCTGCGCAGCTCGGTGACCGAGTGCTGCGTCGGCTTCGTCTTCTGCTCCCCCGAGGGTGCCAGGTACGGCACGAGTGTCAGGTGCACATAGCACACGTTGTCTCGGCCGACGTCCTGGCGGAACTGCCGGACGGCCTCGAGGAACGGGACGATCTCGATGTCGCCGACCGTGCCTCCCACCTCGACTATCACCACGTCGATCTCGTTGGAGGCCAGGCACATCACGCGCTCTTTGATCTCGTCGGTCACGTGCGGGATGACCTGCACCGTCTTTCCCAGGTAGTCGCCGCGCCTCTCCTTGGCGATCACCGCCGAGTAGATCGAGCCGGTGGTGCCGTTCGAGTCACGGTGGAGGTTCTCGTCGATGAACCGCTCGTAGTGACCGAGGTCGAGGTCGGTCTCCCCGCCGTCCTCGGTGACGAACACCTCGCCGTGCTCGAAGGGGTTCAGCGTTCCCGGGTCCACGTTGATGTACGGGTCGAGCTTGATCATCGTCACGCGCAGCCCGCGGCACTTGAGCAGACGGCCGAGCGAGGAGGCGGTGAGGCCCTTGCCGAGAGAGGAAGAGACACCTCCGGTGACGAAGACGAACTTGGTCACGCTCGGCACCACCGGAGCACCATTGTACCGTAGCGGAGCTTCTCCGGCGATCGATGGACGGGCTCGGCGAACCCTCAGTCGCCCAGGTGGAACCGTGCCCTCAGGATGGCGTGGAAGTCCCGAGGGGCGAAGGTGACCAGTCGTGCCGGGGTCTCACCCGCGCGGCACACCACGGCGTCACCGGGTTCCAACCTGGCGATGGACCGGCCGTCGAGTACCACCAGGGCGGACCGGGGCTCTGCTATCTCCAGGTGCAGCCACTCCTCGGGCGCGAGGACGAGTGGGCGGTCGAACAGCATGTGCGGGGAGATCGGGGTGACCACGATGGCCCGCAGCTGCGGGCTGACGATAGGTCCGCGAACCGACAGGTTGTACGCGGTCGATCCTGTCGGCGTGCCCACGAGCAACCCGTCCGCGACGTACATGACCAAGGGCTTCTCGGCAACGGTGGTCGCGACCCGGATGGTGTGCCCGGGCTCTGTCTTCTCGACGACCGCCTCGTTCAACACGACGTACGACGGCTCCTCCTCGCCGGTGGCGGCGCTTCCCCGGGAGCGTTCGAGGTGCACGTCGAGCGTCATGCGCTCCTCTATCTGGTAGTCCCCGGCGATGAAGCGTTCCAAGGCGCTCTCCAGCGCGCCCGGGTCCACCTCGGTGAGATAGCCCAGGTGGCCGAGGTTCACCCCCAGCACCGGCACACCCCGAGAGACGGTGGCGGCCATGGTCCTCAGCATGGTCCCGTCCCCGCCGAGGCTCACGACCAAGTCGATGGGCGCGCCGTTGAGCACGTCGGGGGCGCCGCGAGGCCGCCCCACCATCGGCCTGTGCGTCTCCTCGTGCGAGTGAGCGACGTCGCTCACGATGCTCTCGATCCTGTGGCCGCGTGACAACAGCCAGTCGCTGGCGCGTGCCGCGATCTCCGCGGCCTCGGGACGGCCCGGGTGGACTACGAACGCTACTGCGACCATCGATCGTCACCGATGTCCGGAGAGGCACCTATCGCCGCGTCGAGAACCGCCTCTGGCACAGCGCTCTCGCCTCGAGGCACGGCGACGAGTGCGCGCGCGTGCAACAGGTACTCGGCGTTTCCCGCGGGGCCGAGAAGAGGAGACGCCATGGCGTCCATGATGCTCGCTCCGGACGAGACCAGCGCGGACGCTACCCGCTCGAGCACGGCGCGACGCTCGGTGGGGTCCTTCACTACCCCACGGCCGCGCCTCGCAACCGCCTTTCCCACCTCGAATTGCGGTTTCACGAGCAGCACCAGGTCCGCACCGGGCACTGGAAGCTCCCGGGCAAGCACCCCGACTACGACCGTGAGAGAGATGAAGGACAGGTCGGCCACGACGACGTCGAATCGGATGTTGCCCGTCGCGGCGAGGTCGAGGTGTCGCAGGTTCGTGCGCTCGAGAGACGTCACCTTCGGGTCGTCCCGCAGGCGGGGATGGAGCATCCCGTGGGCGACGTCGACCGCGACCACGTGGGCGGCACCATGGCTCAGAAGACAATCCGTGAAACCCCCGGTGGACGCTCCCGCATCGAGACAACGCTTACCATCGACGGCGACCGCGAAGCGCGCCAGCGCGGCCTCGAGCTTGTCCCCGCCCCGGGACACGAAACGCCGGATCTTCGAGTCGACGACGATCGGCTCGGCCTCTGCCACGAGTCGGGCCGGTGTTCCCGCCACCGCACCCTGCACGAGCACGAGGCCCCTTTCGACGAGCTCCGCCGCCTGATGCCGGGACGGGGCGAGACCACGCCGCACGAGCTCGGCGTCGAGCCGCCGGCGGGCTCGAGGACCTCTCAGGCGCCGGCCTCTCGCGTCGATGCCGATCTCCTAGCAGGCGCTCGCTTGGCGGTGGCCTTCTTCGTGGCGGTCGCCTTCTTCTTGGCGGCCTTGGCGGCCTTCTTCGTCGGCGATCGCTTGCTCGCTGAAGCCCTCTTGGTTGACACGGTCTTCTTCTTCGGCGAAGCCTTCTTCGTCGACGTTCGCCCGGCGGCACGCTTCTCTTGCACCGAAGCCTTCTTCGGCCGAGCCTTCTTCGCCGCGGCCTTCTTCTCGGCCGGTTTCTTCGAGGCGGCCGCGGAGCCTGAGGGCCCCTCGGCAGCCTTTCGTGCCGCGGCCTGGCCCCTCGCGACGATGCGCTCTATACGCTGTGCAAGCTCCTCGAGGTTCGTGATCCCGACTTCGGACAACTGCGTGCGCACCTCGTTGCGCACGGCCGAGACGAACGCCTCGGACCGTTCGCGGCTCGTCGACATGAGATCCTCGACCCACTCCTGGGCGCGGACGTGGTCGACCGCTCCTGTCTGGATGAGCTCGTGGACCAGCTCCTCGGCACGCGCACGGGTGATCTGTCCGAGCGCGAGAGCAGCCTCCACGTACCGTTTGAGTCCGTCGATCTGTGACATGCGGACAACGTAGGGCGCCTCATGCCGAACGGCAAGAGCCATGGGCATTCTCAGCGAACCACCGTTCCCGTGAACCAGCACGCACCTGAACTACTGCTCGAGGATCCGCTCTACCAACCGCGCCAGGTCCGGCGCCTCTACGTCGGGTCGTACGACGATCGGCTCGCGACCGTCTCGAGTCACCCCACTTCGAACGAGACCAAAAGGTACGTCGAGCCGGCGCGCCAACAGGCCGTCCGTGGAAGGCCTGTCCCCCACCACCATCGAGATGTCCGCGGCTCGTTCGCGCAGCAACGACACGAGCGGCTCGTGCGGCTTGCCAGCCACCTCGGGAGTCGCCTGGGAGGCGGTCGCCACCGCCGCGAGGATTGCCCCGGAACCGGGCAGGAGTCCTTCGGGCGTCGGGTGGGTGGCGTCCTCGTTCGTCCCGATGAGGCGGGCTCCGCCACGCACCGCTGTGGCGGCCGTGGCAAGCCGGTCGAAGTCGAAGTCCCGTGTCCAAGAGACCACCACCGCATCCGCCGGCCCTTCGGGCACGACCTTCACGCCCCGCCTCGCCAACGCCTCGCTCACTCCCTCGTCGGCGCACAAGACGGCCGTGCTTCCCGGTTCCAGCATCGCCGCGGCAGCCTGCGCGGAAGTGATCAGGTCCTCCTCTCCGGCGACGATCCCGACGGTCGCGAGGCGTCCGATCAGCTCCTCGACGGTGGGAGCCGCGTTGTTCGTGACGAAGAGGACCCCGATGCCCGCCTCTCTCAGCCGGCTGACCGCCTCTGCCGAGCCGGGGATCGGTCGCTCTGCCAACCACACGACCCCGTCCAGGTCCGTCACCCAGGTCCCTCCAACCGCCGGCACGCTCACCGGATCATGTTGGCAGACCTGTTGTCGATGCTGTCGGACGCTGCTCGACGTCTGACTCCGGCGTTAGTGCAGCCGACCTTGGCCAAGCTAACGTTTCGCTAGCCCCTCTTTTCTCCGACCGTGTCCTTCCTGACGGGCCCGTCAGGACGTCGAAGGGACCCGGTCTCGCGGCGGAGGGGCCGCAGCGAGAGGGGGCGGAGCTGGTGAGAGCGTTCTGGTCCTGGCTCGGCCTCAACGCGGGAAGACACGTTCGGATCGTGACGCTCGTCGGCCTGGCGATCACAATCGGGCTCGGCTTGGGGCTCGGGCAGCTGCGGTTCAAGACGGACAACGCCAGCTACATGAACCGGACCGACACCGCCTACAAGGACAACGCCATCTACCAGCAGACCTTCGGTGGCGACGACATGGTGTCGATGTTCACCATGAGCCGCGGACACACGGTCGAGGACCTGTTGTCCAGGGCGAACCTCGCCAAGTTCGGCAAGGTCACCCGCCAACTCGAGGCGGTCCACGACGTCAGCGCGGTCACCACCCCCCTCACCATCCTCCAGTTCATCCAGAACATGCTCGCCAGCCCCACCGGCGACGTCACCCAGAGCCTCGTCGGACAGCTGCAGGTCGCCGCGATGGCCGCTCCACAGCCGGCGGCGAGCATCGCGATTCGACAGAACGTGGGCACCCAGAACCTCGAGCGCCTTGCCGCCATTCCCGTCGCTGACCGCGTCATCGGCAACCCGGAGTGGGACCGCTTCTTGCTGCACGGGAGCAACGGAAGCCTCTATTCCGGCGCCAACCAGTACTTCGTGAACCCGACTCACGCGGTGATGTACGTGCGGCTCGCCGGCAACTTGTCGATCGACCAGGAGAGCCGCACGGCGGCAACCGTCGCTGCGATCATGTCCGGCGCCCATTTCGAGGGTGCCACAGTGATCACGACCGGGAGCCCCTCCTTCCTCAAAGCCCTCAACGACTACCTGCGCGGGGGCATGCTGAGGCTGACGGCGATCGCGGCCTTGCTGATGGTGGCGATCCTCGTGCTCCTGTTCAACGTGCGATGGCGGCTGCTGCCTTTTGGCATCGTGACCATCGGGTTGATCTGGGCGTTCGGGCTCGTCGCCTACCTGCACGTTCCGCTCTCGCTCGCAACCATCTCCGCGCTGCCGATCATGCTGGGTATCGGCATCGACTACGCGATCCAGATGCACTCGCGCGTCGAGGAAGAGGTCGTCCTCGACCGTGTCGCACACCCGATCCAGGCCACGGCGCGCAATCTCTGTCCCGCTTTGCTGGTCGTGACGTTCGACGCGGTCTTCGCCTTCTTGGCCCTGCAGTTCTCCGCCGTACCGATGATCCGGCAATTCGGGCTGATGCTCGCCATAGGGGTGGGCGTCATCTGCCTCTGCACCATCATCACCTCCTTGGCCGTGCTGGGCATCCGCGAGCACAAGTCACCCACGAGAGCGCGCCCGAAGCAGCGGGACTTCTCCAAGGCGACGCTCAGCCGCATAGCGGTCCGGCTCGGATCGCTGCCCCGACAGTGGGCGATCCCGCTGGCCCTCGCCAGCATCGCCGTGTTCGCAGGTGGCCTCGCCGTCGAGGGAAAGCTCGTCATCCAGACGAACCCAGTCCAGTGGATCAACCAGCGCTCGCCCGTCGTCAAAGACATCCACGCGCTCGAGCGCAACGTCGACGCGGCCGGGCAGCTCAACGTCCTCGTGAGCGGGCCCGGTGTCATGACGGAGCAGGGCATCGCCTACATCGAACAGTTCGAGAACCGCGTCGCTCGGCTCGACTCGGCCCTCCTTCAGCCCCCTCTCAGCCTGGTCTCGTCTACGGCGGACCTGACGGCTCTACCTGGCGCTACCGCGATCCCCCCGAAGGTCTCCGATGTCCTTGCCGTCTACGCCAAGGAGCCACCGGCGATGCGACAGCTCCTCGTGGCAGACGGCGGCAGAGACCTCGACGTGCTGTTCATCGCGAAGACGTCGAACCTGAACGCGCTGCAGACGGCGGTCGACACCGTGAACGCCCAGCATCCCCCGGCCGGAATCAGCATCCGTCCGGGCGGCATCGCCGAGGTCGGTGCCGGCCTCCTCCAGGACATCCAGCGGCACAGGGCCCTGTTGACGTACCTGGCCATCATCTTCGTCCTCGTATGGCTCACCATCCGGCTACGCAGCTTCGTGCGAGCGCTGCTGTCGATGGTGCCGGTGCTGATCGCCGTCGGCCTCGCCAACCTCGTCGCGTACGCACTGAGCATCAAGCTGAGCCCTGCCACCGCGGTCGGCGGACCGCTGGTGGTCGCCGTCTGCACGGAATTCACCTCTCTGATGCTGCTGCGCTACATCGAGGAGCGCAGCAGGGGACTCGAGCCTCGAGCAGCCTTCAACAGCACGTCGGCCCGCACCGGACGCGCGTTCATCGTGTCGGGACTCACGGCGATAGCAGGTGTCGCCGTGATGGCGACGTCGTCGATGACCATCCTGTCGGGGTTCGGTGAGGTGGTGGCGTTCAACGTCATCATCGCCCTCATCAGCGCCCTGGTCATCCTGCCGCCCGTGGTGGTATGGGCCGACCAGCGGAACTGGGTCTCTCGGGGCATGTTGCGCCCCGACCCCGACGCCCGGCCTCTGATCGAGCCGCTGGGGGACCTCCAACTGGCAACCGTCGCGCTGGCAGGCGTCGAGCTGGCAGGCGTTGTCCCGGGCGCGGACTCGTCGTCCGCGGCTCTAGGCGGTCTCGTGCACCTCGGCGCGCCACTTGCCGCTGAGGGGGACTCTGCTCAGGACGGTACCGGCCTGAAGTAGCCACACGAGCTGATCGGCATGTCCGGTGCCGGCGGGCGTGAGCACGACCAGACCCCGCCGAGGGTGGTCCTGAACGGTGCGCCAACCTCGAGGGAGCAGCACACCGAGCGAGCCCAGGTGTGCGACCGTCTTCGTGCCGGCCGAATGTTGCACGCCCAGCGAGTCGGGCTCCACCCCGTGCCGGCTCGACTTGCCGGTGACCCAAGTACAGATCGGGACGTCGTGTACCGCCGTCGAGAAGAGGGCGCCGAGCCCGCTGGGCGGGGGCGGCTCCTGCTCGGGGGGCAACGCGGGACGCAGGTTGACCCATCCGTCGTGCGCCTCGCCGATCCGGTCCATCTCCTCCACGACCGATCCTGGTTCCTCGACGTGGAACTCGAGCACTCGTACTCGCCTCGCCATATGGGTAGATCCTTCTCCCGCTCCCCTACGGCCGCTGCCTTGCATGTCACCGCCGGCCTGCTATCGCCCGGGAGCACCTTCGCCTTGGTCGAGCGCCGGCCCGTCGAAACGGTCGACCGTGGCGAACTCTGTCACGGGCAACCGCTTCAAGCGAGTGGGCTGATGTGAAGGTCGCCCCAGAGCTATCAGAGCGGCCACCGCGAAGTGGTGGGGCACACCGAGGAGCTCGCGAACCTCGGGCTCGCGCCGGGTCGCCATCGTGGTCATCACGCCGCCCAGGCCCTCCGAGCGGGCGGCCAGGAGGAGGCTCCAGGCGAAGGGATAGACCGAGGCTCCTCCTACGAGCGTGTACCGGTCGAACCCGCGGTCCACAGCGGCGAGCTTGCGAAGGTCCGCCAGGAGCACGAGAACCACGGGGACCGCCTCGAGGTGCTCCGCGAAGCCACCAGGCCCCGCAGAAGCTTGGGCCGCCAGTGCCGACGCCCCGGCGAGGGCGCGCCGCTCGGCCTCCTCGTCGGTGACCGGCGCCCAGGGGCACAGACCCACCGACACCTGGGCCAGGTACTCGTACCACCCTGACAGGTAGCAGTCGCGAAGCCGGCGTCGAAGCCGAGGGTCGTGCACCACGACCACCCTCCAAGCTTGACGGTTGCCTCCGTTGGGAGCAAAGCGTGCCGTGTCGAGCAGGCGGCAGACGACCTCGTCGGGCACGGGCTCGTCGAGGAACTCTCGCACCGCCCCTGTGGTACGCAGTGTCCGGATCAGGTCCACGCGGTCACCGATCGTTCGCGAACTCTCCATCTTCCCTCGTGAGCGCGAGTTGCGCAGCCGCCCGACTTCGGAACGAGGTTGGCGAGTGCGCAAGGATACAGCCCGTGACTTCTCCGACGGCCGAAGCCGCCGTCCTCCTCGGGGCGACGCGATGACTTCTGACCTCACGGCGGGTTTCGGAGAGCGTGCAGTTGGTTTTGGAGAGCGTGCAGAGGGTTTTGGAGAGCGTGCAGCGGCCTCCTCGGTGGCCTTCGAAGGCGTCACGAAGAGCTACGGGCCGGTGACGGCGATCGAGGACCTCACCCTCGAGGCCCGGGGCAGCGAGCTCCTCGTGCTTCTCGGCCCCTCCGGTTGCGGCAAGACGACCGCGCTGCGGCTCGTCGCCGGGCTCGAGGACCCCACGTCAGGGACGGTGCGGATCGGCGACCAGGTGGTGAACTACGTGGACGCCAAGGACCGCGACGTGGCGATGGTGTTCCAGAGCTATGCGCTCTACCCCCACCTGAGCGTCGGCCGCAACATCGAGTTCCCGCTCCGGGCGCGCCAGGTCCCGGCCCCCGAGCGTCGCCAGCTCGTGGCCACGGTGGCCGAGAGCCTTCGCCTGGAACAGCTCCTCGACCGCAGGCCCGCGCAGCTCTCGGGTGGCCAACGCCAGCGGGTGGCGCTCGCGCGCGCGATCGTCCGCCGCCCGCGCGCGTTCTTGATGGACGAGCCTCTGTCGAACCTCGACGCGCAGCTCCGGGTCGAGATGCGGGCCGAGCTCGTCGAGCTGCACACGCGCCTCGGCATCACCATCCTCTACGTCACGCACGACCAGGTCGAGGCGATGACGATGGGCCAACGCATCGCGATCTTGAACGAAGGCGTCCTCCAGCAGCTCGACACTCCCGAAGCCGTTTACGACCGTCCGGCGAACGCTTTCGTGGCGGGCTTCGTGGGCAGCCCCCCCATGAACGTCATCCGGGGCCGGCCGGTCGCCGAGGGCGACGCTCCGTACGTGGCCGTGCCCGGCGGACGCGTCGGCCTGTCGCCCCCCCTTGCACGCGCGGTGGAGGACCGCTATCTGAGCGAGGTGCTCGTGGGCCTGCGCCCCGAGGCTCTGAGCCTGGACCCGAACGGCACGATCGGAGCCGTGGTGAGCGTGGTCGAGCTGATCGGCCATGAGCAGCACGTGGCGTTGCGCCTGCCGGGAGGCCAGCTCGTGTGGGTCCGCACGGGAAGCGACGCGCCGCGCATGCGAACGGGGGAAGACGTGAAGATCGCCGCCAGAGGCGCCGTGCACCTCTTCGACCCGCAGAGCGGGAAGCGAATCGACGCAGACCCGCAAAGCGTGGAACGAGCAGGGACGGGGAGCCTCTAGAGGTGGGGGCTCGACGTCGAGCGCGAGGCGCGCACGCGCGCCGGCATCCTCGCAGCCGTACGCGTCGCCAGGTCGTCGCCGCGTACCTCTTCGTGCTCCCGGCCCTCGTGGCGTTCGGCGTGTTCGTGTTCTATCCGCTGGTGAAGACGGCGTACCTCGGGTTCTTCACCACCCCCCCGGCCCCGAACCTCCCCTCCCACTACGTCGGGCTCTCCCAGTACCGCTCGGTGCTCTCCTCGAGCGACTTCCGCGACAGCCTGTGGCGGACCGTGCAGTTCGTCCTCTACACCGTGCCCGCGGGCATCGTGCTCGGCATCGGCCTCGCGGTGCTCGCGAACCAGCGACTCGCGGGGATCCGGATCTTCAGGACCATTTACTCCTCGACCGTGGCCACCTCCGCCGCGGTGGCGTCGGTGATCTTCTTCACGTTGCTGAACCCGCAGGTCGGCCTGCTCAGCTACTGGCTCGGTCGCAAGGGAGGCAGCGGCGTCCTCCAGAGCTCCTCGCTGGCCCTACCGGCGGTGTCGGTGGTGACGATCTGGCAGAACATCGGACTCACGTTCATCCTCATGAGCGCCGCGTTGCAGTCGGTGCCCGACGACCTACTCGAAGCGGCACGCGTCGACGGAGCCTCCTCGTGGCGCCGGTTTCGCTCCGTGACGATCCCGCTGCTGTCCCCCATGATCTTCTTCGCCACGATCGTGGGAATCATCGGTGGCTTCCAGTCCTTCGGCCAGATCCACATCCTGACCCAGGGCGGCCCGAACAACCACACGCTCCTGCTCATCTACGACATCTACAAGCAGGCGTTCCAGTACGACAACACCGGCTACGCGGCTGTGTTGTCGGTGGCACTGTTCGCGATCCTCCTCCTGCTCACGTTCGTGCAGTTCTGGTTCTTCCAGCGAAGAGTCTTCTATGCGCGCTGACCGCCGCGGCGTCCGACCGCGCGCCGGCGGCCGCGCCGACCGCCGCGCCGCCCGACCGCCAGAGCCACGCCGCGCCAAGGGGAGCTTCGGTCTGCGACGCCCGGCGGGCCGTGCCGCGCGTTACGTGTTGCTCGTCGCCATGGCGGTCGTCGTCGCCTTCCCCATCTACATCACGGTGGTGAACGCCCTGTTGCCGTCCGCGCAGATCGGGGCTCGGCCGCCCACGCTCTTCCCGACGCATCCGCAATGGGGGAGCTTCCGCATCGCGTTCGACGAGGCCCACCTCGGCATCTACCTGAGGAACAGCACGATCGTGACCGTCAGCATCACGGCCGCTCAGCTCGTCACCTCGGTGCTCGCGGGGTATGCGTTCGCCTTCTTGCGCTTCCCGTTGCGCGGCGTGTTGTTCATGGTCTGCCTCGCCACCTTGATGGTGCCCGTCGAGGCGACGATCCTCCCCAACTACAGGACCATCGAGACGTTTGGCTGGTACGACACGTTCCCGGCTCTGATCGTGCCCTTCGTGGGCAGCGGCTTGGGTATCTTCTTGTTCCGCCAGGCGTTCCTGGGGGTCCCTCGGGACTTGCACGACGCGGCCACGTTGGACGGATACGGGCATCTGCGGTTCCTCGTCCGGGTCGTGCTCCCGCTCAACAGACCGGTGACCGCCGCTTTCGGCATATACGCGTTCCTTAACGCCTGGAACCAGTACCTGTGGCCGCTCGTTGTCACCCAGACCAACAGCGTGCGTACCGTCCAGATAGGCCTGCGCCAGCTCAGCATCTCCAACTTCAACCAGATCGACGTCGTCTTCGCGGGGACGATACTCGGCGCCCTGCCCATATTCGTCTTGCTGTTCGTGTTCCAGAAGCAGCTCGTACGCGGGCTCACCGCCGGCGCCCTGAAGGGATAGGTACTCGGTCACCGACCGGCCAGGACGCTCCTCGGTCCGACTGAAGAGGCAGGCGGTCGCTCAGGTCGTCTCGGGCCAGAGGTCCTCGGGCTCCATGAGGCGCGTCTCGGGTAGCAACAAGAACAGTGCGGTGGCGGCCACCACCGGCAGGAACGTCACCGCCGCGCCGATCGCGAAGCGGTTTCCGACGTCGGCGACAGATCCGAACACGAGCAGCCCGATCACGGCCCCGGCCACCCCCGCGGCCACGTTCCAACCTGCCACCGAGGCGCGAACCGAGGTCGGGAACAGCTCGTTCACGAGGGCGCCCGCAGCCGGGGCGAACGTCGACGCGCAGAGGATGCCGAGCTCGTAGCCGACGAGCAGCGCGACTCGCGATCCGCTGTAGGAGAGCACCCCGGTGACTGCCATGGCGGCCATCGCCCCGGCGGCGGTCGGGCGCCTTCCGACGTGGTCCGCGAGCCAGCGGCCCAGGAACAGACCCGCAAGGCCAAAGGCTGCCGCCACCACGACCATCAACGCGGTGACCGTGCCCGACAGCCCGAGGACGTTGTTCGCGTATACGAAGACGAAGCTGTTCGCGGGGCCGGTCACCACCGAGACCGCGAACGCGAGCCCACACACGACGAGCAGCCGCGCGCGGAATTCCCGGCGGACGGCCCCGAGGACCGGCAGCGGATGCTCGGGTGCGGCCTGGGCCACGGCGAAACGGCGGGGCTCGACGAGCCACCGGCGCACGAACACGAGGCCGGCGAGCGGCACGACGGCCAGGGCGAACACCCCCCTGAACCCGATCGTCCCCCCCAGGCCGTGTATCACCGCGGTCAGCCCGGCGCCCACCCCGTACCCGGCGGCGACGAGGGCGACGGCCTTCGCCCGATCGGCCGACCCGGTCTCCTCGGCGGCGCCGACCTGGGAGAGGGCGTTCGTGGCGCTGAGCGACGGGCGCCCCAGGGCGAATATGACCACGAACCACCAGTACCCGGGGCTGGCAGCGGCGCCCACCGTGAACGCCAGGCCCAGCGCGCACGTGAGGAGCAGCATCTTGCGCCGGCCGAAACGGTCGGCGATCCCCGCTAGCGGCAGCCCGCCCAACGACGCCAGACGCAGCACGGCGAGCCCGACGCCGAGCTGGGTTCCCGACAGCCCCGCCTGGTCGGCGATCGAGGTCCCGTGCACCACCCGGCCGAAGGTCTTCGCCACGTCGCCCAGCGCGGAGACCGCTCCGAATTGCCCGAACCCCGATGCGAGCGCCATGAGAGCGAGGGCGACCACCGCGGGGTCCAGCCATCCACGAAGCTCCAGCGACGGGCGTGAGCCCTCCGAAGCGCCCATGAGTCAGCGAAGCGCGCGCCGCGACGCGCGCGCGAGCGTCTCGTCGCTCCCTTCGTCGCTCGCAGGAGTCGACGGGCCTCGCCTCTCGGGCGCGGCACGGTGAAGGTGCCCACGCACCGTGCGCCGGGCCGCCCAGAACGGCGCGTCCAGCACGACCAGCAGGACCAGAGCGACCCCCGTCGCGCTCAGCACGTACCAGGGCCACGGTCCCAGCACCCGCAACAGGGTCCAGTTCGACGGGGGGCTGCGCAGGAACATGTAGTTGGCGCCGCTCGTCGCGTCGATGAGGCCGACTAAGGCGGTGTAGGCCGCAGTGATGGCCAGCACACGCGGGACTGCTTTCGGACGCGGTGTGATCCGCAGCCCGACCACCAGGAACAGAGCAGCCACCACGATGCCGAGATGACCGGCCATGTACTGGAAGAAGACGAGGTGGGGGAAGCCCGCGTTCAGGTCTGGGGTGATGATCGCCTGCAGCGTGCCTGCGAGCCCCCAGAAGTAGGTGAGCTCAACCAGCACAGGGATCCGCCACCAGCACGCGACGGCCGCCACGATCACCGCCATGTCGCACAACGCGAAGGGCAGCGACGTCCTAGCGGAGAATTTCCCCTGCACGGCGAGTGCCACCACGAAGCTGACAGCGTCCGCGGCGAGTACCACGCCCACCGCGCGTGAAGCGCGGCGCGTCCACGCGCCCGGATGCCTGCGCCCCTCCACACACAACACGGCGCAACAGAGCGCTCCCAGGACGACCGCTGCCGAGTATGCGACGGGGCTCACGACCCCTGTCATCGAGGCCAGACTACGGTCCCCCCGCTCGCCTGGCGTTGACGGTGGCCTCCTCGGCGAGCGCCCGCAATGCCCGCGAGACCTCGGGCCCGTCCGGCGCTGGGGCGTCGAGGTCCTTCAAGAACGCCGGGAGCTGCTCGAGATCACGCTCGAAGCGCCCACGCGAACTCTCGAGGGTCGCCGGCACCACCACCCGCCGCCCCGCCGACATCATGTGCTCGAGCAGGGGCTCGGTGCCGGCCGGAGCCGCCTCGGAGCGCAACCCCAACACGTCGTGCATGCCCGGCGCCCTGAACACCTGCTTCGCCCCGGGGAGCGTCACCTTGCCAGCGGAGAGCTTCATCACGGGCCGCCCGTCGTAGTCGACGAGCTTGTAGGCGCTGTCGAGGTACGGCGCGTCCGCCGAGACCCCCAGGCGCGTGCCCACCCCCACTGCGTCTATGGGCGCGCCCGCGTCGAGCATCCGCTCGATGTCGCGCTCGTCGAGGCCCCCCGAGACAAAGATCCCCACGCTCTGCAGACCTGCTTCGTCGAGCATCCGGCGCGCCTCGTACGAAAGCGCGACGAGGTCCCCGCTGTCCAGGCGGACTGCCGCGCGCGACTCGATCCCGAGCTCTTTCGTCACCTCGATCGCGTGCGCGACGCCCCCGAGCGTGTCGTAGGTGTCCACTAGGAACGTCGTGGCGCTCGGCAGGTCGCTCGCGAACGCCCGGAACGCCTCGCGCTCGGTGGGAAACGCCTCGACGTACGAGTGCGCCATGGTCCCCGCAGGTGCCAGCCCGTAGCGACGCGCCGCCTCGACGTTGCTCGTCGCGGCGAACCCGACGAGGGCGGTGAGGCGCGCCACGCTCATGGCGGCCTCGATCCCCTGCGTACGCCGGAACCCGAACTCCACCAGCCCCACGCGTCCGTCACCGGCCAGGCGACAGCGCGCGGCCTTCGAGGCGATCGCGGTGTTAAAGGTCAGCTGGTTCAACAGGAATGTCTCGGCCAGCTGCGCCTCGGCGATCGGAGCGCTCACCTCGGCTAGCGGCTCCTCGGCGAAGACGATCCGGCCCTCTGGGACCGCCCACAGCTCACCGGTGAACCGTAGGCGTCGAAACGCCTCGAGGGTCGTGCCGTCGAAACCGAGCTCGGACAGGTACTCGAGCTCTTCGTCGTCGAAGCGAAGCTCCTCGAGCCACGAGAGGCACTCTTCGATGCCCGCCGCGACGAGAAAGGCGCGTCCGGGCGGTAATCGGCGAACGTAGAGGCTGAACGTCGCAACACCGTTCATGGCCCGGCGCAGGTAGCTCGACGCCATGTTGAGCTCGTAGAGATCGGTGAGAAGCGATCCCGCCATGGCGCTCGAACCGTAGTGGACGGCGGGCGCCTGCGAGGCGAGCTGCGGCTCTGCGGGCTCAGTAGGCGAAGTCCAGTTGTGCCGGGCCGGTTGCCTCCACCAGCAGCTCCGTCCAGCTCGGGGTGCCGCGGTAGGCGCCTGCGACGTACCCGGTGCCGATCACGCAGTTCGGGCCCGAGATCGCCAGGAGAACGTTGTCACGATGTCCCCAGCATCCCGAAGGGTCACCCGCCGTGCAGTCGAGGTTCGAGGAGCCCGGCCCGTCGTCGTACATCCAGAAGTAGATCGCCTCGAGCGGGTTGCCCACCGCTCCCGCCCAGTTCGCCCCCCACCGGACGAACCCGAAACCCTGTGGCGGCGACGGATCGCCGTTCGCCGCCGCCCCGGCCGTGGCCGCCTGGTCCAAAGCGGAGGCCATGCCGACCAGGGCACCCAGTCCCCTGGCGGTGCGCTCGAGGTTGGTCACCGCGAAGAGCTGCTGCTGTGGTGACAGGCTCCCCCAGTCGCCTGGGAGGGTCAAGGGCCCCAATCCCTCTTGCCGGCGGGCGTTGGCGATCGCGTCCAACGTCGCCCCGACGCATCCGCTCGAGTCGTCGTACTGCGAGCCGGAGCAGCTCGCGAGGAAATTCGGCTGCGGAGCGACGTTGGCCGGCGGGTCCTGAGGTGAGAGCACCCCGCGGGCGGTCGCCGGTTGGGACGGTGTTCGGGGTGGTGCCACATAGCGCGGCACCGCTGTCCCCGGCGGTGCAGGCACAGGCGCAGAGGGCTTTGCCGGGGCGGGGGGAGGCACCGTCGTGCTCGTCGGAAGCGCCTGTGACTTCGAAGGGGAGGAGTCGTCGAACGACGACCGCTCGTGCCCCGAGACGACCGTGACCCTGCCGCTCGAAGGTTCCCCGTCCGCCAGCTGCTTCGGGAGGACCACGACGGTCGCGAGGACACCCAGCGCTGCGACGCCGAGCATGAGTCCCGGTCGTCTCCACATCGGCCCCCCGGGCTCTGCCCTCCAGCCTCTCGAGACGGTGGGCCGCTCGGCCACCCCGGCGGGACCGGCCACACTCTCTGTGGGATCTAGCACACGAAAGGTATCGGCATCCGACCGGCTCACCTGAGCCGAGGAGCACCCTGGGGCCGCGTCCACCCGGCTCTGTCGGGCCGCCGACACTGCCCGGGGTCGTTCGCCCGGCAGGGCCCCTCGGGCAATGATGGTCGCTCGTGTCAGGAGTGCGACGAAGCGAGCCCGCCGGAGGGGCGCCGACCGCGCGCTCGGTGAGCCGGCGGGGGTCTTCGCGTTTCGCCCTGGGCCTGGGTCTAGTCGTCGCCGTCGCGCTGGTCCTGCGGGTGTTCTACGTGCTCGTGGTCACCCGCCACGAGGACACCAAGCTCTACGACTCCCTCTGGTACGAGCTACAAGGTTTCACGCTGTCTCGGGGGCATTTCTTCCCCGTCCTCTTCGGGCACGGACCCGACGCCGCCCACCCGCCCCTCACGGCCATCGCGATCACCCCCGTCACGTATCTCTTCGGGCTCCCCCCCGGCGAGACCCCCCAGCGGCTCACCATGGCCGTGCTCGGGGCGCTCGTCGTGCTGTGCGTCGGCCTCCTGGCGCGCAACCTCGCCGGGCCCCGGGTAGGCCTCGTTGCCGCCGCATTGGCGGCGGTCTACCCGAACATGTGGATCCCGAACGGCATCGTGATGTCAGAGACCCTGACGATGCTCGGGATAGCTCTGGTGTTGATCGCTGCGTACCGCTTGTTGCGATCCCCGGGTTGGGTCGTCGCGGTCCTCCTCGGCTTGGGATGTGGAGCGGAGATGATGGTGAGGGCCGAGGCAGTGCTGTTGGTGCCCTTCCTCCTCGTGCCGGTCGCGCTGGCCTGCAAGGGCCTGCGTTGGAGATCGCGCTTCGGGCTCGTCGCGGTCGGCCTGCTGGCCGCGGGACTCGTCGCGGGCCCCTGGATCGGGCGCAACCTCGTCTCGTTCCGCGACACGACCATCCTCTCGACAGAGATCGGGCCGGTGATGTTGGGGGCGAACTGCCCGCAGACCTACTACGGGCCGAGCCTCGGGGGCTGGAGCCTCGAATGCTCGCTCCGGGTGCGCCCGGCACAGGACGCGTCGGTCGAGTCGACGCGCCAATTCGACGCCGCGAAGACCTACATCTCCCATCACCTGGGCCGGCTCCCGGTCGCCGCCCTCGCGAGGGCGGGAAGGCTGTGGGATCTCTACGAGCCGTTTCAGATGGTGCACGTCGACGTGAACGAGGGCCGGCCGGTCCCCGCCTCTTGCGCCGGGCTCTTCGCGTACTACGCGCTGCTTCCGGCTGCTGTGATCGGCATCGTCGCCATGCGCCGCCGCCGGGTCACGCTGTGGCCGTTGCTGGTGCCGGCGCTCGTGGTGACCCTGTCCTCGATGGTCGGGTTCGGGCAGGTGCGCTTTCGCGCCGAGTTCGAGGTGTCGCTCGTCGTGCTCGCCGCGACGGGCTTCGTGGGCGCCTGGAAGTGGTGCGCCCGACGGCTGTCGCGCGCTCCGACCCCGGCTGTGGCCGCCTCAGCCGACGAACGACTTGATGTCTTTGACGAGCTTGTCCTCGATCTCGATGTTCCAGGCCATCTCGGCCACGTCCACGACCAGGAACAGGTCTGAGATGAGCAAGGTCTCGACCGCCGTCACCGCGAGGTGCTCCAGCCACTTGCCGATCCCGATGCGGACCGTGAAGTCCTGGGGGCTCCCCGAGATCATGATGGTCATCGCGCGGTCCGCTGCGATCACCCCGCGCAGGAAGCCACCCTTCTTGGCCTGTAGGACCACGCCCTGCTCGCTCGGTGTCGAAGTCTGGGTCGTGAAGCCGTCATTCTTCAGGTACTCCTCGATGTGGGACTGAAGGGCGCCAAGGTCCGTGCCCTTGCCTTCGAAGTGCTCCACTTTCTCGCCGATCATGACGACCTCCTTCGGGTCTCTCGCTCGCCGCAACCTAGTACGAGCCGCTGGTCAGAACCGCTCGTCCTCCTGACAACCTGCTGACAACCTGCTGACGAGCCGCCGACGTAGCCTGGCGACCGGCGAGAACGGCGTGAGGAGCGACATGAGCCCGGTACAGGCGCACGGGAGCAGAAGACCAGGACAATCACCCGGCCCAGGCAAGCCTCGGCCGCCGAGGCGGTACTCGTCCTCAGTCCTCGGTCTCGGCGCCATTGGGGTGGTCGTCGTGATCGTCGTCGCCCTGGTGATCTTGAAGGCGACCAACTCCTCGACCAACTCCTCGACCAGCTCCTCGGCCAGCCCCTCGACGTCTCTCTCCACCACCGGGGAGATATCTGCGCCTACGAGCCTGATCTCCGAGGTGACCGGAGTCTCCTCCTCGGTCGCCCAGGCCGTCGGCCTGCCGTCCTCTGTCACTCCTCCGAGCATGCTCAAGGGACAGCAACCGCTCACCCTCGACGGGAAGCCCGGTGCGCTGTACATCGGCGCCGAGTTCTGCCCCTACTGCGCAGCCGAACGGTGGGCCATCGTGATGGCCTTCTCCAAGTTCGGCACGTTCTCCGGTCTGAAGGAGACGTCATCCTCTCGCTGGGACTATGCCCCGTCCACTGCGACCTTCTCGTTCTACGGCGCCAGCTACTCGAGCAGCCTGCTCACCTTCGAGCCTGTGGAGGCCGAGGGCAACGACACCAACGGAGCCGGCACCCGTCAACCGCTTCAGAAGCTGACCCCGACCCAATCCAACCTGTGGGCCACGTACTCGGCGCGCTTCGGCACCGCAGAGGGCTTCCCCTTCCTCGACATCGACAACAAGGTGTTCGTCATAGGACTGAGCTTCGATCCCACGATCCTGGCGGGGCTCTCGCATTCGGCCATCGCTGCCAAGCTCCAGAACCCCAAAGACCCCGTGACCCAGGCCATCGTCGGATCGTCCAATTACTTGACTGCCGCCATCTGCTCGGTCACCGACCACCAGCCCACCTCGGTGTGCGAGGCCACGGCGACCGTGGCCGCCGCCAGGGCCCTAGGGACCGGTTGAGGGACCTCCTGCTCCGATCTTCTTGCCGATGTCCGTCACGTGCAGGTGGATCTCGTCCAAGAGGTCGGTGTTTTTCTTCACCTGCGCGGTCAGGGCGGTGTTCTCTTGGATCAGCGTCTTGATGTCGTCGGTGTTGTGCTCGGTGTGAAGGGCGATCTCCGAGGAGATCGAGTCAGCCCGCTTGGCGGCGATGAGCAGCGCCGCGGCCTGCACTCCGGCCAGCATGGACAGGAACAGGTTCAGCAGGATGTACGGGTACGCGTCGAACGCTTTGTGGTGCAGGACCCGGGCCAGCAGGAGCGTGTTCAGCACCGCCCAGGCGATCATGATGGCGAAGAAACTGAACACGAAGGGCCATGAACCCATCATGTTGCGCATCCGGTCGGCCGCCCGCTCGCCGAGAGAGAGCTGATCGCCCGATCGCACCCCCGGGTGCTTGTGCCAATGGGTCTCCCAGGCCCGTCCCGCCACGGCGATGATCCTCGCACGGATCCCGGATCGAGGGTCGCACCAGGCATTGTGCGCCGCTCACCCCCACCGGGGCGCAGTTACGACCTGGACCCTCTTGCGTGAAGGTCGCATCTAGACTACGAATTGCCGTTCGCCGCCGACCACCACGAGAAGAAGCACGCCATGGCGCTCGCCACCGCAGGACCACCGGCACCCTCGATGAGACGTCCCCGTCGGATCCGAGATGCGCTCAGCAGAGACGAATGGGCCGCAGTCTCCGCCATGGCGCTCGCGATACTCGCGCTGAACGTACTGGGCTGGGCGATGCTGGCCGCCGCTTTAGGGGGTCACTACCACGTCTCGAAGACAGCGGTCTTCGGCTGGGGAACCGGGATCCTCGCCTACACGCTCGGAATGCGCCACGCCTTCGACGCCGATCACATCGCGGCGATCGACAACACGACCAGAAAGCTCGTCAACGACGACGAGCGCCCCCTCAGCGTGGGGTTCTTCTTCTCACTCGGGCACTCCACGGTGGTCTTCTTGCTCGCACTCCTGCTGAACTTCGGCATCCGAGGACTCGACGGGCAGCTGAAGAGCTCGAGCTCCGGCCTCGAGCACACCACGAACATCGTCGGGACCTCGGTCTCGGGGTTCTTCTTGTTCTTGATCGCAGGTCTCAACGTCGTCATCCTTCTCGGGATCGTGCGGATCTTCCGCGAGATGCGCACGGGCCGCTACGACGACGCCGACCTCGAGGCCCAGCTCGACAACCGCGGGCTCATGATGCGCTTCTTAGGGCCGATCGCCCGCCGGGTCGACGCAGCCTGGAAGATGTACCCGGTCGGATTCCTCTTCGGATTGGGATTCGACACCGCCACCGAGGTCGCGCTGCTCGTCATCGCCGGCACCGCGGTCGTGGGCGGACTGCCCTTCTACGCGATCCTCTCGTTGCCGATCCTCTTCGCGGCGGGTATGACCCTGTTCGACACCATGGACGGATGTTTCATGAACTTCGCCTACGACTGGGCGTTCTCCCGCCCGGTCCGGAAGGTCTACTACAACATCGTCATCACGGGGCTGTCGGTGTTCGTGGCGTTTTTCATCGGCGCTGTCGAGGTGCTCGGCCTCGTGGCCGACGACGCCCACCTGAGAGGCGGGTTGTGGTCGTTCACCGAGCGCTTCAACATCAACACGGCCGGGTACTTCATCGTGGCGGTGTTCGTGCTCACCTGGGCGGTGGCGCTGTCGGTATGGCACTTCGGCCGAATCGAACAGAAATGGGGCCTCGACTGACCCGAGGGCATCGAGCGCTTCGTCACGAGCGCCCGGCTGAACGCTCCGAGCCGCGCTCTACGGAGCCTCTGCACGCATACGGAGTTGATCGACGCAGGTGCTCGCCTCCGCGACGATCTCGTTGAAGCAGTCCTCTCCGTTGCGCGCGAGGCAGTAACCGCTTTCCTTGGCGTACTGATAGGCGATCGTCTGCAGCTCCACCGGCAGGCCCGCCTGAGCTACGTGCATCGCCATCAGGTAATGCGCCTCGCTCTTGCCCGCCCTGGCGACACCACTGGCGTTCTCCATCGTCCCGATGACGTACCCCAAGGTCGCGCCCATGCACACAGGGCCCTCGAAGGCCTCGCGCTCTGTCTCCTCACCGTCGCCCAGCAGATCGACGAGGTAGGCCACGAGCATCGCGAGCACCGAGTCCAGATCCCCGACGCCTTGGACCTTCATCACCTGGTCGTGGGCGGCGGCCGCCAAGGACGAGATCCTGTCTCTCTCGGCTTCGTCGCCCAACAACCCCATCTCGGCCTCGGAGGGAACCGGCGTCGCCCCCGGTACGGGGAAGCATAGGAACGAATGCACGAGAGCCGCCTCGTGGGATCCTCCGGGCCCGGTCGTCGGCAACGGTCCGGGGTCGACCTCGACCCACTCCTCCATTTCACGAAGTTGCTGTGGCCCCATGATCGCTTCGTCGCTCGGCTCTCGTATCTCCAAGGGAGAATCGACCTGAATCCGGCCTTCCTTGAGCGCAGGCTGGCTCTGCTGCTCTCTCGGTCACGCCTGGCGCTAGCTTCGATCCCGCCGAGACGGGAGGGAGCCGTGCAACTCAGAGCCGTCGTGCCCATCATCGCGATCGCAGGACTCCTCACGGGCTGCTCGGCCGCCGCCTCGCACGTTCCGACGTCCTCCACCAGCACGACACGAGCACCCGAGGGTCCTACAGGCACCTACGTGGTGCCTTCGGGCATCCACAAGATCCAGCACGTGATCATCGTGATGCAGGAGAACCGCTCCTTCGACAGCTACTTCGGGACGTTCCCCGGGGCCGACGGGATCCCGACGAGCGGTGGCACACCGACCGTCTGCGTCGCGAACCCCCCCGGTCCGTGCGAGAAGCCCTACCACGACGTCGCCGATGTGAACGGCGGGGGGCCTCACGGCGAAGCCAGTGCGGTCGCCGACGTCGCCCACGGCGCGATGGACGGCTTCATCGGCCAGGCCCTGAAGGCTAAACGCACCTGCAAGACCCCGAACGATCCTGCGTGTGAGGTCCTTCCGGGCTCTACTTCGGACGTGATGGGTTACCACGACGCCTCGGAGATATCGAACTACTGGGCCTACGCGAAGGACTTCGTGCTCGACGACCACATGTTCGAGCCCGTGAAGTCGTGGTCCCTCCCCGACCACCTGTACCTCGTGTCCGGCTGGTCGGCCAAGTGCAAGAACGCGAACCCTTATTCGTGCGTGAACGCGATCGTCGGGCCTTACACCCCGGCGCAAATGGAGAACGCCGTGAGACAAGAGGTCGACACCGGCACCACGGACATCGACATGGCTTGGACGGACATCACGTGGTTGCTCTACCGCGACCGCGTGAGCTGGGCGTACTACGTCCAGACCGGCACACAGCCCGACTGTTCCGACGACTCCGCCGAGACGTGTGCCGAGCCTGCACAGAGCTGGACCACACCGGGTATATGGAACCCCCTGCCCCTGTTCAACGACGTGCAGGACGACCACCAGCTGGCGAACATCAGGTCCTTGAACACCTACTTCTCGGCGGCCAAGGCCGGCACGCTCCCGCAGGTCTCTTGGATCGCCCCTTCGGACGCCGACAGCGAGCACCCTCCCGCGAGCGTGCACCAGGGCCAGGCGTATGTGACCGCGATAGTCAACGCGGCGATGAAGAGCCCCGACTGGGACTCGACGGCGATCTTCTTGTCGTGGGACGACTGGGGAGGCTTCTACGACAACGTGGTGCCGCCGACGGTAGACAGCAACGGCTACGGCCTTCGCGTACCTAGCATCGTCGTATCCCCGTATGCGAAGCAGGGGTATGTCGACCACCAGGTTCTCTCGAGCGACGCCTACCTCAAGTTCATAGAGGACGACTTCTTGGGAGGCGCCCGCCTGGATCCTGCGACCGACGGCCGGCCCGACCCTCGGCCCGACGTCCGCGAGGACGCCTCGATCCTGGGCAACCTCGTTAGCGACTTCGACTTCACCCAGGCGCCTCGAGCGCCTGCTCTCCTTCCGACCAACCCGCCGAGCGACTCTCCCACCCTACCCGTGTACTTCTCGGGCCTCCCGCCGTGCGACGGCTGCACGACGGCACCGCCTTCGGTCTCATCACGCCAAGTGCCCGCGCACTGAAGTAGGTACGCTCGCCGGTCCCACTACTCCGTGTTCTCCTCACCTGGCCACCGTGCCGTCACAGGGCGCGGTGCCTGGCGCGCGAGCAGGGCGGCCCAGCCCTCTTCGTCCCCGGGGACGATCGGCCGGGGCGGGTCAGCGACCAGGACATGGGGCTCGCCGGTCCGGATCGCGAACACGACCGCCCGAGCTGCCAGCTCGGGCGGGTCACGTGGCATGGCGCGAGCCCCACCGATCATGCGACCTGCCCGAAGCCGCTCGTGGAACTCCGTGGCGGTGACAGAGGGGTACACGACCGACACCGCCACGCCCGAAGGGGCCAGCTCGAGGCGGGCGACCTGGGAGATCATGTTGAGCGCCGCCTTGGTGGCGGAGTAGCCGCCGAGCCCCGGGAACACCCGCAACGAGGTCGCCGAGCTCACGTTCACGATGGCCCCGGCTGACTGCTGCCGCATGACCGGGAGCACAGCCTGCATCCCCACCAGCGGAGCGACCACGTTGAGCTCGAAGACAGCACGCAGGTCAGCCGGGTCGAGCTCCTCGAGCGGGACGTGCAGGCCCTGCCCGGCGTTGTTCACGAGGACGTCGACCCTGCCATAGGTCTCTACGGTCTGGGCGACCAGCTGCTGGATCTGGCCGGGGACGGTGACATCGGTCGTGACGGGCAGCGAGCCCGGCAGCTCGACGGCGAGGTCCGCCAGACGTTCAGTCCGTCGTGCAGCCAGCACTACCCGCGCCCCGAGCTCGTTAAGCAGGCGGGCGCTCGCCGCTCCGATCCCCGAAGATGCTCCGGTGACGATGCAGACCGCTCCGTCGATGTCCATCGTCTACGCGTCTACTACAAAACCGGAGTCCTCTACTCCCTGGGGCGTATCTTCCCGAGGCGGAGCGGCATCAGCCGGCGCAACCCGAGATGCTTCCGTGCGGCAAGCAGTTGTCGGGGTTGTTCCCGCTGATGGAAGTGGACGCAAGCGACACCACACCGCCGACGTTAAATATTCCACCTCCACCCAAGGCGGCGCTGTTGGCGGTCACCTGGCTGTGATTCAGCGTAAGCATGCCCCCTGGCAGTGGCATCTTGGGCGAAGGCAACCCATTAGCGATTCCACCTCCGACACCACCCGCGCTGTTGCTGTTCACTTGGCTGTTGTTGATCGTGAGGACGCCACTGTTCGTTGCGCCGGTGAGGGCGCCGATGTCGGCGTTGAAGATTCCACCGCCCGAGGCGACACCGCCCGTCCCGGTGGCCATGTTGCCATTCACCTCGGACTTGTTGATGGTCATCGACCCGTGGTTCACAATGCCGGCACCGCTGGTGGTGGTCGCCGTGTTGTCATCGACCTCGGTGCTGTTCAGGACAGCGTTGCCGCCATTGGCGATGCCACCCGCCGCGATCGGAGGGCCCCCTCCCGGTAGCGGGACGAGCGCGGTCGCCGTGTTCCCGTTCACCTGGCTCTTGTTGAGGGTGAGCTGGGCGGTACCGGGGGGTGGACCGCCAGGACCACCACCCGCGCCGTTGCCGCTGGAGATGCCGCCACCGTTCAAGGCGCTGTTCTCGTTCACTTGGCTGCTGTTGAGCGTGACCACGCCGGCGAGGTTCTGGATGCCGCCGCCGCCGGCGTTGGGTGCGGTGTTCTCGTTCACCTGGCTGTTGTTGAGGGTGAGCGAGCTGGTGGGACCGGGCGCACCGACGTAATTGCCGCTGGCGATGCCGCCGCCGGCCGGGCCGCCGGCGAAGTTGTCCGTCACTTGGCTGCTATTGAGCGTGGCCGTGCCCTGGACGTTGACGATGCCACCACCGACGCCATCGCCGTTGCCGGTCCCTGGGCTGTTGTTCTCGGTCACCTGGCTGTTGTTGAGGGTGAGCGTGCCGGTGCCGTTGGGACCGAAGGTGCCGCTGGCGATGCCGCCACCGGCCGTCACGGCGGAGTTGCCCGTCACCAAGCTGTGATTCAGCGTGACCCTGCCGCCGCTGTTGAAGATGCCTCCGCCGAAGTCGAGGGCGGACCCACCGGTGATGGTTACGTTTTGAAGCGTGAGGCTCCCACCCGGGCCGTCGACTTCGAAGATACGGAAGTCCGTGCTGTTCCCGCTGATCGTGGCGCCGTTACCGTTCACGGCGATCCCCGTGGTGACCACGGGCAGGCCGTCTTCGGAGGTAAGCGATATGGGAGAGGTGAGCGTGTAGTTGCACCCCGGGGTCAGGTTGATGGACCCGCCGCCGCTGATAGCGGCGATGAGTGCCGAGGTCGCGCAGGGCACAGACCCGCGTGGGGAGGCGTAGGCGGCCGTGGCCGGGGCGACCGTCAGGACCAAGAGCGCTGCACCGGTCCCGAACACCAACTTCACGAGCTTGGTCATCTTCATCTGTGCCCTCCGGGAGACGAAAGTTCCGGGCACACTGTCATCGTCTCGGAGGCAAGTCAACGGCTTGTCACTGGAATTGGGAGACCATTGAGCATTCGAATTGGGGAGCCATTGAGCACATCATTGTCCTCCACGTTCTCAATAGCAGGACATCACCCCGGACAGGCTGAGGGGGTCCCCCCTGGAGGACCCCCTCAGCCTGGCTAGCTGCTTCGGCACGATCCTTTCGGATCGCCTCCGCCTCGCCGAAGCAGTGTCACAGCCGATCTGTTGTGTGTTGTCCTAGGAAGCCGCCGACAGGCCGGAATGCGACGGGTGCGCCCAATACGAGCGCGCCCTCGGAGTCGGGATCACCGATGGCGGTGCGAGTACAGCGTCGTCGGACATGCCCATGAAGACATCGGGCCGCTTCGGGTTGGTGAGGAGGTGGAGTCTCCTCGTCTCCTGCTTGTCCCCCTTCATGTTCCCCCCTGGTTCATGAAGCCCGATTGTCCCCTCGGGCTTCGCCCCACCGAAGTGGTGCTGGGCTGATCTTAGTGTCGAAGCCTTACAACCCGTCTCGCCGAGGGTGGCGTCCGGTCCCTGGTGTAAACGCGCAACGGGCGTAGGTTCCTTCAAGAGCTAGCAACTCACGAAGGAGGACCCACACCCGTGGCACCACGAGTATCACCCACCGAGCGCATCCGCG
>Ga0187849_1000071_pt1 | contig 142789 bp, 120 predicted proteins | sample June2016WEW_4_10_2_FD_132412 | JGI IMG/M metagenome (GOLD analysis project Ga0187849, IMG submission 132412) | Peatland microbial communities from SPRUCE experiment site at the Marcell Experimental Forest, Minnesota, USA - June2016WEW_4_100 | ecosystem: Environmental > Terrestrial > Soil >... | reverse complement strand
GTCCTCGCTGACATAAGTCTGGGTGATCTCACCGACCACAAGGGTATGGCTTCCCAGATCGAGGGTATGGAGCAGCTTGCATTCGAGGCTCACCGGGCACTCGTCGACAAGCGGTATGTGAGGGTTTTCGCCTCTGCTTATGGTAAAGAGGTTTGATTTGTCCCGGTCTTTGCCGGAATAGATGCCGCAGTAGTCAACGATCTTCACCATTGCGCTGGATGGTACATTCACTGAAAAACAATGATTCTCCTCGATCCCTTTCAGGGTATGGCGGCCTTTCCGTACAGCAACGGAAACAGTCGGCGGCTGGTGCGATGCAATGCCGCACCAGGCAACGACCATAAAATTGGCCTTGCCGTCCACTTCGGCCCCGATAAGGACCGATGGCATGGGGTATAAAATTGTCCGCGGGCCCTGCTTTTGTTTGATCATTTGTTGCCTCCCTTCTCGTCATGATATCATTGTGGACATTTTTGTTGTATTCACGAACGACGGATCATGTCTCAAAGGTGCGGATTAACACTCAAGAATGTAGCCACATTCTTTCTTTATACGTGATTACTTGTTGATACTCAACAACCTTACTTGCAAACTGCGGCGTAACGACGTGATGTCGCCTTGCGATAGATCTCCGAGATAGGCGAGTGCTTGTATAAGGTCTTAAGAAATCGATGATCTCTTGATATGATTTCCGCGCATGATCACTTCGTGCCAGGGTGAAACAGAAGGCACGAGATCAACGTAACGAGCAATATACCTGCAACCATGTCTCTTGGCACAATATCTTCACTTCCTTCAACTGCTTAAAATGATAAAGTACGTGCCATAAGGCGTGGTCAGTAACAGGACAGCTTTTCATATAGATAACATCAGCAGATCATCAGTTTTCAAGCTCTATGAAAGCGCACATTTATCGCAGTGATCTATAGTTTGAACAATGATCGTTATTGAGCAGATAACGAAGAAGACCTAAATGATATGAGAAACTTACTGAGTTCACTAAATAGTGTCTTTCTATGAACAACGGATAGAACTTGAATTCGACTATGATACCATGCATAAGAATAACTACACTTGCGGCGAGATGGATTACTGATCTCGCAATAAGCTATCAATAGTTGAAATAAATAGGAACTTTTTTGTATGATTGTAAAAACAATATCCCTTGTTGTTCCCTGTTATAATGAGACTCATACTATCCCTGCTTTTTACAAGAGAGTTGTAGCACTGGCCGAGTTAATGAGCAGGCAGTCCTTTGAGTTTATCTTTGTAAATGATGGCAGTACCGATGGAACAGATCGCATCCTAAACGATCTGGCCCTTAAGGATCAAAGAGTCAAAATACTACACTTGGCTAAGAATAGAGGTCAGCAAATAGCACTCATTGCGGGTATGGATTTTGCGACTGGTGAGATGATCGTCACAATAGATGCAGACTTGCAAGACCCACCAGAACTTATAACAGAGATGATGAAAAAGATTGAAGATGGATATGATGTTGTCCACGCACAAAGAAGGCATAGGAGTGGCGAAACCTGGTTTAGACTTGCAACTGCAAAATTATATTACCGTATCCTCAAAATGTTATCTCAGCTTCCTATAATTGATGAGTGTAGTGAGTTCCGTGCATTTAGTCGTGCTGTCCTTTTAGCGGTTTCTGAATTTCGGACCTCACATCGATTCTTACGAGGCACTTTTATTCAAGTAGGGTTCAGGCAGTGTATCATACAGTACGACAGAGATCCTCGATATGCAGGGTATTCAAAATATCCCTTTTGTAAGTTGATGGATTTAGCAATTGATGGAATACTAAGCTTTTCATCTGTACCGATCAGGATCATCACCTGGCTATCAATAATTCTTTGCACTTGTGTTCTCATACAATTGTTAGCTGTACTATACGAGCATTCATTCTTACATAGTGCCATAAACATATGGAGTTTAATTATAGCGACAATGTTTTTTTTCACTGGTCTTATTCTATTTATTCTGTTCAGTATCGCCATTATAGCCTTATATATAGGACGCATCTTTCAACAAGGGCAGAACCAGCCACTATATTGGATATATGAGACTCGCAATATTGATATTGCCTGTATTTCTGAAAAAGCACTTGAATTGAGAGAGGTCAGACTTTCACAACAGATTATGAAAGAGAATAATTGTGATCGATCATGATAAGTCTTTAATGTTCAGTAAAAATATAAATCACTATGATCTGATTTATTCATAATAACAATGAATACACAGAATGATAAGCAATCCCAAACAGATGCTCAAAATAAATCACGAGAGTTATTTTATGTAGCTATTTATTTATTTATCTTAAGCTTTGCTATTCGATTCCCTTTCTTCTTTGATATTGTTATTAATTGGGATGAGAGCACATTTATATTAATGGGACAATCCATCCTGGATGGACACCTGCCCTATACAGAGTTGTGGGATATAAAGCCACCATTAGCAATCTTGTTCTTCGCAGGTGCTATTGCCCTACTGGGTAAAAGCATTGTTTCAGTACGAATTGCTGGCACACTCTGTGTTGCATTAACTGCTTTTTTTACTTATCTAACAGGCAAGACTCTCTGGAATCGTCGCACAGGCATTTTAAGCGCAACGTTGTTTATAGTACTTGCCAGTAGTATCAATTTAGGGCAAGCAGTCATGACGGAACATGTAGCATTAGTGCCCCTGGTTGGCGCACTTGCTCTTTTCGTAATGCGAGAACAAACACCACGTACAGTTTTTTTCATTGGTATATTGATAGCAATAGCATCCTTTGTTCGTATCAATCTTGCTTTTGTTGCAGTTTTCGCTGGTATTATTATAGTTATTGCGGCGTTGACTGCCCGACCTCGTCAGTTCAGCTACTTCAACTCACTCAAGTCAGGACTTGCATATATAGCTGGTGGTAGCCTCATCGTTCTGCTTGTTTTCCTACCTTATGTAATCACTGGGAATGAGAGACTCTGGTGGTCATCAGTTGTTTTAGCTCCATTAAGTTTTGCAAATTCCCAGCTTTCTTTTTTGGAAGCGTTAAATAAACAGTTGGAGATGTTTTGGGGGTTTTTCCTTAATATCAAAGGATCTCTTTTTGGAATAAGCGTGATAGTATGGCTGTGTGGATTTGCGGGTCTTTTCTTTGGCATTACACAGTTGCGAAATATGTCAAAAGATAAAAGATTCGGTTTTCTATTTCTAATCGCTTTTCTTTTATCAATAGAGTTATCAATTTTAAAAGGTGGGGGTGGTGGACTACCCTTTACTCATTACCTTATACAACTAGTTCCCTTTATGTCTTTAACTGCATCTTCTATTTTATGTTCTACCAAATCTTTCAATGCTCGCTTGATAATAATGGGCATGGTTTTATTGGCATTAATAACATCTATGCCCCCGATTATTACAGAATACGAGATAATAATTTCACGTGTTTTAGATGGCCTTCCGATAAATCATGGCACTGCATATGCGGTTGCGGATTATATTAGGCAGCATAATGTTAATCGTAAACCGGTTTACATGATGGATGACCACATTGTTTATTGGCTTCTTGATTTAAAGCCATTGAGTAAGTCCACCACGCATCCTTCAAATATTTCGAGGGAATATCTTCTTAAGGTACTCGTCGGTCCTGGGACTACCACTGAGATGGAATTAGCTAAAATATTCGATAAGAAGCCTCTATTCATTGTGTTTGACAATTGGAGTATGGCTTACATAAGTCAAAGTAAGGAAGCAAGGAACTTTTTCATCTACAAACTGACAACACTATATGATCCTATCATGAGTATAGATGATGAGCATATATGTCGATTAAAAGAATAATCCTGGAAATAGATACTTGGCACCATATTCTGCTAAAGAGAACTCATATACCTTCTTCTGTATCATCGCTTATGAACTTTGATAACCGAAGATTCCGTGCCAGGAGCAAGGGTTTGGCCTAATTGAATATATCTTTTGATAATCATCACCAACATGCAATCAGATACGAGTCAATAGATCTATAAGATATTGAAGCATCAGTAAAACCATGGATATCTTCGATAGATCTCATCCAACTCTATTTCATTTGAGAAGAATATCTTGGAACGAAATCTATAAGCTTCTATTCGAAGAATGTTTGACTATCAGCCTTTAAGGTCCCTTTGCAATCCTTCCATCACATCACCGGGGAGCCACTAATCTCAATTTCAAGCAGTAACATAATCTTACATCCCTTCACTTCGGGGCACAGTACGCTGTCAAGATCATTGTCGAGACGCACTTCAATGTGATCTCGAGCCACCAGAACGCGACTGCGACGGAATAGACGGCATCGAGTGGGAAGCAGGCGCTGATCTGTAAGTGTGCGCAGATGCGTGGCCACTTCCACTGGTTGGACGATTGTCACCGCGGCGAACCGGCGCCACGTGGTAGTCATGTCCCCAACCACCGTAATCGCCACCGTAGGGTTCATAGTAAGCCGCTCCAAAGCCCCCGCCGTCGTCGTATCCGTATCCGCCAACAGTTAAGGCGCAGCCGGACAACAGGACTCCAACCACGAAGACAAGCACTGACCAGCGTAAGAATAAGGTATTCATTTGGACACCTCTTTACTCTCAGTGTCCGGCCATTCAAGCAATCCGAAGGGTGCCCCCAAAGGGTCGGCGACCACCGCGACCTTGCCGCCGTGGCGATCAATCCGAGGCTCAACCAGCACGCGCCCACCGAGCGCCACGACCTTTGCAGTCATCTTGACCGTATCTTCGACGCGTACGTAATTGAGCCAGTGAGGATGGGCATTGGGCCTATTCGCAGGCAGTGTATTCGCGCTCGCACGAGCATAGTTGTCGGACGCGAGCAAGAGATGTTGCACACCCTCGCTAGCGGGCAACTCGAAGACTTCGTAGTCGAATAGCTTCTGGTAGAAAGCAGCATCGGTGTCCGGATCGCTCGTGATTAGCGAGCTCCAAATCCATTCTCCGGGTGCGGCCAGAACATCGGCCGGATCGCCGCTAGTGGAAGCTAGGACGGCAAAAACGGCTCCCTGTGGATCTGCGAAGACTGCTTCCCGGCCGCGGTCAGGGATGCTATGCGGCTCGAACAGCACCTTCGCGCCATTTTGCAAAGCAACTTTTTTTGCCGCGTCGACATCGCCCACGGCGAAGAAGCTCAGCCACGCCGGCTGTCGATGCTCGCCAGCCTGTACATTCTTGTGAAACAGTCCTGCGACCGGACGACCGTCGAGAAATGCCTCGGCATACTCTGTCCTACCGGCCTGAATGTCGCGAAATGTCCAGCCGAAAAGTCCCGCATAGAACTGTTTGGCGGCGGCGAGGTCCGGCGTCACCAATTCAACAAATATAAGTTTGCCGATGTGATGCTCTTGGCTTGCGGGCTCAACAATCGCCGGCAACCGGATCGGTGCGGCCATGACCGGCACAGCACACGCAACACCGAGAAGTACGGCGAGCAACCCTTTTGTCTGTAAATTAGATAACGCACTCTTTACCCGGATGATCCTCATTTTCATTCTCCTAAAACAGTAAAATAGATCCCTTTGCCTATAAGACAGATTATAATAAAGTTCATGACAACTTTTTCAAGGGGAGTATAGAGACATAACCAGATCATTATACGAGCCTAAACAATTTTGGTCTTTCAAAAGACTATAAATCTCGAGGTATTTCTGATCGATCAAAACCGAAGATAATGTGCCACACTCGTCAGTCTGGGCATAGCACCTTCACAACAGAGCTTATACCTCAAGATATTCACGTTGTAGGTAATAAATAATCGCACTCAAGGATTCTTCTTACATTGGTGATCCCATGAATGGTCGATCATGATGAAGTATACATGAAAGCGTAAAATTTGTTCCAACAGATCTGCTCTGACCCTATGTGATCAGCTTCATTGATCTTGAATACAGATCACTCATCAATCTGACAGGGGGTATCTGCAGCTCCCCTATTAGATTTTACTAAAAAAGACTATTAAAGCTTGATGTTAGGCCATTGATGCAAGAATCCAAGCCTGTATAGAATTTTTCGACTCTGACCTCACGTCCTTAATCGTAAGGCCCGACGCGGTAACTGTCTTCCTGATGTCCTTAATGCACTGAGTTAGTAGTTTGAAGATCCTCTTCTGAGTTCGCTCTATATTAGACTGTTTCTCACCAATACGTTCCATGATTCCCTCTCTTTCTCCTATAGGCATGATACCCCTCTCAAGACGCAATACAACACAATTCGACATGGGCTTGGTGAAACAAGTGTGAAAGGACAAGGTTCATAAGACAGAAGAGCATTAAACTGTCTTAGATCATCTAAGCATATATTAATCGTTTGCTGCATAGATCTTATTTGAAGGCCTTCCTTAATCAGATCCTGAGAATTAATCCAGTAATATTTATTATTATAATATAATGTAATGCCGAATAGCTTCATATGGAATTATTTCGGCCAATCCCCATTGATGTCATACAGATCAACGAGAAGTCCGTAGTGGACCTTTTTATAAGGCAAGATGACAGGCTAGTGCCCTTGCTTGAGAAGGGAGGTGTTTTCACCAGGGAGCACCTTATAAATCTTAATCGCTACGGTGCCAGAAAAATATTCATACGGGGCAAAGAAAATATTGCCTTTGCAGAATATGTCAGTTCTTACTCAGACAGGATTCTCACTGACCCGACTGTTCCCTCCAAAGTCAAGGCTGCAACCTTCTATGTCTCTTCCGTCCATGCCCTCAAGAAAGCATTTGATGATCCGAATGAGGAACGGATCAAGGAGATAAAGAAAACACTTAAGCCCATGCTTCAGAACATCATGAAAAACCAAGTCCTGTTGAGTGACCTTTTCTCCATCACGGAGTATGATTTCAACACATATACTCATAGCGTCAATGTTGGAATCTTCGCTACCTCGCTTGCCATAACTTATTACAAGGGTGGCAGCACAGTCAGAATGGAGGAACTTGAACGTCTGAGCTATGGATATTTCCTCCATGATATCGGTAAATCCAAAATACCCCTTAGCATACTCAAGAAGAAGGGAAAACTGAGCCAAGATGAATGGGTCATAATGAAGAAACACCCCGAATGGGGTTATACCATCCTCATGGAGACTGGTCACCTCACAGAAGAGGCTGCTTACATTTCTATGCAACATCATGAGCGGCCGGACGGCTCGGGGTATCCCTCAGGAATGACGGATATCCACCCCTGCGCTCGAATCTGTACAATTGCAGACATATTCGAAGCATTAACATCTGTTCGTCCCTATAAGACCGCTATGAGGCCATTCGATGCTCTAAAGATTATCAAGAATGAGGCTTTAACTGAATTTGACCAAAGCCTGCTGAAAACCTTGATCAGATTGTTAGGGCCACAAGCTGAACACGTACAAATATCTCATTAAGATATTGAAGCATCAGTAAAACCATGGATATCTTCGATAGATCTCATCCAACTCTATTTCATTTGAGAAGAATATCTTGGAACGATCTATAAGGCTCTACTCAAAGAATGTTTGACTATCAGCCTTATGGGTCCCTTTGCAACCCTTCCATCACGCCACCAAGGAGCCACTTATCTCAATTTCAAGCAGTAACCTATCTTACATCCCGTCACTGCGGAGCACGGTGCGCTGTGGGAACCTTATTTATACATCCATTCCAGGGCCTTTACATAGATGTGGTAGCTCGCCTGTATCATGGATATGATCTCTTCCTTGGTAAAACGCTGTCCTTGGCCGATGCCGGGGCATCTCAGCCTGGCATCATCCCAGGCAACAATAGAACGCATGTTCTGGAACCAGAAGGGAAAGGTTACGCACTGGATGGGTCTGACGGGATAGATGACACACCCGTTCTCATAAAATATACACCTCCCCTGTTCGGCCTCCCGTGCGGTGTAGCCGTCCTTGAATGGGTCGAGCATCCTTTCTGTCAGCACCTCTACCGTTATATCGAGAAATGAGGCTATCCCAGCGGCCTCATCCTGATCCATATAGACGATACCAGGCTCACCGGTACAGCATGTACCGCACCGGGTACATTGGAACTTGAGCCCTTTGTCGAAGAAGTATTTCCTGTGCTTGAGTGATTCAACAAATCCGTGTTTACTCATTGTGATGTCCTATCTTATTTTCTTGAATTGACAACCTTATGATATTACTACACCATTCTCAGTTTGGCTCATACTATTTCATGTCTGGGATATATAGTACACCGATGAATAAAATACCAAAAAAAATACTTGCCATTTCAGAATAATTCCTATACCAACCAAGCAGGATACCAGGAAAGGAGAGGTGCTACAATGGCTTACGTAATTACAGATGAATGCATCGCCTGCGGTACTTGCATCGATGAATGTCCGGTTGAAGCTATCAGTGAGGGTGATGACAAGTATTCCATCGATCCGGAATTGTGCACCGATTGCGGTGCTTGTGCGGACGCCTGCCCCACAGACGCCATAGAGCCTGGGGAATAAGGATACTTCATCACAAGGCCCGGGGCTCGTGCCTTCCGGGCCTTATCATTTCCATTCAGATCTTTTCTTAATCACCAACACATGAGCAAATCGTTCACTTTTTCTCTCTACTGCCCTTCATGAATATGACTTTTTATTAAGACCCCCCGCCTGATCTCTTCGCATGAACATATCGTCTCAGGGATCAGGACGAGGGCATGTATTGATCACACCGGCCGCATCTGGTTGCTTATCTTTTTTAAACCCTTATGAACGTGCGGACAGAAGTGAATGAGAATATTGCCGCAATCAGCCTTTGCTTGTGAGCCTGGACCTCAGCACGTTGGATAAGGAAAAGGTGACCACCCTCCTCGGAGAGATAGTGATCTCCTGTGCGGTCTTCGGGTTCCGGCCGCGCCGTGCAGTCTTCTCCCTGATCTTCCATTTCCCGAATCCGGAGATGCTTACCGGCTCCTTCTTTCCCAGATTCGCCTTGATGATATCGATGAACGTCTCGATCCCATCACTGGCCTCTTTCCTGGATAGGCCTGTATTCAGAACGATCTCATCAATGATGCCGCTCTTTGTGAGGGTCCCCATATGGCACTTACCTCCTTTGTGTTCAATGAGATAACTATAACTACATAAAATTATTAATGCGGATACCCGCTCATGTCAATATCCGATTGTTTTAGTGGGCATTTTTTATCTTGTAACCTCTTATTAATATTACACCAGGAAAATCTTCGTGTAGATATCAACATGCTTATCTCTTAATATGCGTTTGAGTCTCCTCAATTGTTTGGGCTCAATCATTACGATTCCAGGTTACACCTTGATCTCACAGGCACCAAAGCCGTCCCATTCGCTTATGGGCTTGCTCGATGTGACGGCAAAGCATTTTTTCCCTGCGTCATCACGAGAGGAGATAGTAATATCCCCTGCAAGCTCATATGTCTCCATACTGATAATAAATGTCACTCCTTCCTCTTCATGGACAAGGTCTGCTTCGGTAGCCATATCAATGCGGAGGCCAAGAGAAGGATCACAGCATCCCGTGAAACAGAGCTCTATCCGTACAGGCCCCTGTGATTCCTTCACGGCGAGGAAGTCCTTGATGGACTGCAGTGCTGTCCCTTCAATTCTGACTTGAATATTCTTCTTCCCCTTCCCTTTCAACTTCATGTACTGCCCCTCCCGTCCGTCACTATTATAATGTTAATACGCCTGGGTGTATATATTCATGATATCAGCCGGGTCATTGACAGGGCGGGTATTGAACAGGTTCGCCGTATTAAATGAACAGAACTTCAAAATAAGTGGAGTGAACGGGATAATTCGCCAGGCATAAAATCATATTCAACAGGGCAATAATCACTACCTAGCAAGAATATACTTGACAATATAATACGCATCAGTAATATATGTATAAAACTAAAATGGGTGTGAAATAATGGGATCAAAAAAATTATGTGATTATAAATATTTTACCTCAACCCCCAAGGACTGCCCCTACTACCTGATAACCCGCGTCTCTCTGGCAGCCACGTCGGTCTTCAAGAAGGTGTTTGCAGAGGCAGGGCTTACGGAGTTGAAACCCGCCTACATCGGCACGCTCATGAGCCTGTGGAACGAGGATGGATTGAAGGTGATCGAGCTGGGCCGCAGGGCCGGCCTGGAACCTTCCACCATGACCGGCCTCATGGACCGGATGGAGCGGGACGGCCTGGTGAAGCGGGTCGCTGATCCGGATGACCGGAGGGTGCTGAAGATATTCCTTACCGATGCCGGGCGCGCGATTCAAGACACGGTAGCCGCAACAGTCGATCACGTCATGGCCCAGGTGCTCTTAGGGATAGATGATGATGATGTCACACACCTGAAAGACACGCTGCGCAAGGTGCTTGCCAATGTCCATGAGGAGAACTTCGATGAGCAATCAGAGAAATGAGGCAATCGGGTACGCCTGTGCGTATACCCCGCTTGTGCTGCTTTATGCGGCAAAGTACCGCCCGTATCGGGTGTTGCCCCGGACCGAGAGTCAGGACCAGGCAGGCCTTCACCTCCACGACAACCTGTGCCCGCATGTGAAGCGTATTCTCGACCGTGCCATGGGGGGCGATCTTCCGGAGCTCAAGGCTATGGTCTTCATGAACAGCTGCGATGCCATGCGGAGGCTGTCCGATGCCTGGGCAAAGGTCCGGGGCCACGACAGAACCATCCTGGTGGACCTCCCGTCAATCTCCGACAGCCATGCTGTGAGGTTCTTTGCCGAAGAGCTCAGGCGCCTGGGCAGGTCACTCCGGCAATGGAGCGGCAATCCCCTGACTGATGATCTCATCCGGGAAGGCATACATGAATACAACCGGCTCTCAAGAGCCCTTTCCACCCTGGCGGCAAGGGTCCATAAAGAAGGCGGACAGGCAAGCCTCCAGGAGGCCTATATAAAGGCTGCCACAGAACCACTTCCGGATGCGATCCGGTTCGTCGATGGCCTTCTATCCGGGGATATGCCTGCAAAGGCTGCGGGCCAATCATCCGCCATCTTCCTGTTCGGGAATATCCTGCCCGACAGGGATGCCTTCGATCTCTTCGAGGCCTGCGGGGTTCACATTGCCGACGAGGATCTCTGCACCGGATCACGGATGTTTCAGCCCATCGAGATTCCTGAAGGGGAAGACCTCTACCTGGGCCTTTCCCGGGCGATCCTCACCCGCAAGCCCTGTGCGCGCACCTTTGACCCGGCACGGCCGGGTCAAATCGCTTTTGACATGATTGAAAGCGCAAAGGCCTGCAATGCGGCAGGAGCGATATGCCACACAGCCAAGTTCTGCGACCCCTACCTTGCACGCCTGCCCTTTATCCGCGAGGTATTCAGGAAAGAGGGAATGCCGCTGCTTGTACTCGAGGGCGACTGCACCATGCGGTCGATGGGCCAGCACAGAACAAGGATAGAAGCCTTTATTGAAATGTTGGGGTAAGAGACATGCTTAAAGATTATTTCGAAAACCTGGAAAAGGGAATCGTATCATCTATTCAGGAACAGGGTGGCAAAGCGAGCCCGCGGAAGCTCTACTCCCTTGAGATCGCACGGGTCGGTAAACGGCTCTATTCCGGGACGAACAAGGTGGCCTGGTGCGGTGTCACCGCACCCTTCGACCTCCTGTACGCCATGGGCCTGACCTCCTGCTTCGTTGAATTTGTCGGGGCCATGCTTGCCTCCACCGGCATGGTGGGGGACATCATTGAGGTGGCGGATCATGTGGGTTATTCATCGGATGTCTGCAGCTACCACCGGGCCGTGACCGGTGCTGCCATCAAAGGGCTCATGCCCAGGCCGGAGCTCCTTGTGGGCACAACGAACCCATGCAGCGGCGGGCTTGGCGTGATCGAGAACCTTGCACGGCACTTCAGCAAGCCGCTCTTTATCCTGAACATCCCCCAGGGCGACTCCGATCATGATGTGGCGTATCTCGCCGGGCAGATGAGAGACCTCACCGAGTTCGTCAGCACCCATACCGGGAATAAGCTCGACAGGGAAAGGCTCAAAGCCGTCATCGAGAACACCAACAAGGCCAGGGAGCTCCTGATCGAGGTTTTCGACCTGGCAAAACAGAGCCCTTCGCCGGCCAATAATAAGGATCTGAACAATTTCCTCATCTCCCTGGCCCTCATCCTCGGGAGGGAGGAATGCGTCGATCTGGCAAAGGCCTACCGCGACGAGTTTGCACGCCGGATAGCGAACAACCAGAGCGGGGTTGAAGGCGAGAAAATCCGCCTCATGTGGATACAGAACCGCATCCAGTTCCGCAACCCGCTGGAAAAGGTCCTCGAGAATGAATACAAGGCATTGATCGTCATCGATGAGCTCAACGACATTGCGTGGGACCCCATTGATCCGGATGATCCCTTCGAGGGGCTTGCCCGGAGGTCCATGTCGATCTCATTCAACGGCACGAGCTTCCGCCGCATCGAGAGCCTGAAGCGGCTTGCAAAAGATTACAAGATCCACGGCGCCATCAACCCCTGCAACTGGGGATGCAGGCAGGGCACCGGGACACGGGGGCTGATCGAGGCAGGCTTACGCGATATCGGCGTACCGGTGTTGAACCTCGAGGTAGACTGCGTGGATGAGCGCAAGTTTACCGAGGGGCAGTTCAGAACCCGGATCGAGGCCTTTATGGAGATGATCCAATCAAACCCGTCTCCCTGGCAGTAAGGTTAGGAAGGAGCGTTTATCATGTACTATCTGGGTATCGACATCGGCAGCCTGTCATGTGATGCGGTCCTGATCGACCGGGAACGGAATATGGTTGCAACATCAGTGGTGCCCACCGGCGCCAGGAACCGTGAGGCCATTGCCATGGCCACCGAGTTTGTGCTGAGCCGGGCCGGGATTTCGCGGGACAAGGTGAAGGCAGTCGTATCAACCGGTTATGGACGTGACAGGGTTGAGGAAAAGCTTACATCTGTTACGGAGATAACATGCCATGCCAAGGGAATACAGTCTCTCCATAGCGGCGCCAAGGTGCTGATCGATATCGGCGGCCAGGACAGCAAGTGCATCCTCATGTCGGACAAAGGGACTGTGGTGAACTTTGCCATGAACGACAAATGCGCGGCAGGGACCGGCCGTTTTCTGGAGGCCATGGCCCGTGCTCTCCAGGTGGACATCAACGATATGGGAGATCTCGATGCCGGGGCAGATGGCGCGCTCACCATCAGCAGCATGTGCACGGTTTTTGCCGAGAGCGAGGTGGTCTCGCTCATTGCGGAAGGGGCCGGAGTGAACGAGATCGTCAAGGGACTGAACCGTTCCATTGCATCCCGTACGGTCTCGCTGATAAAACGTGTCGTACCGGACTTTTCCGGGATGCAGTTTGCCATGTCCGGCGGAGTTGCCAGGAACAAAGGCGTGGTACGTGCTATCGAAGAGGCATTGGACTATAATGTTTTTGTCCCGGAGATACCTGACACCGTGGGAGCCCTGGGTGCCGCCCTCTTCGCCATCGAAAGGAGCCTGCAATAGGGCTATTAATAAAATCGATGGATCTTCAAAAACATCGCACAAAAAAGTCCTTAAGACTTTATGGCAAGAACATGGATAACGGGGGTAACCAATGAGCGAGACAACAAAAGAAAAGATTAAAAAATATGCATTGGACCTTGGTGTGGAGGATGTCGGATTCGGAGCGGTATCTGACTATAACAGTCCCTTGTCTCCCAAAATTGAAACGATTTTCCCAGGAGCAAAGAGTCTGGTCGTCATGGCTTTCAGGGAGTTGTCAAACTGCGAGAGCGATAACAAAAGGATTGCCATGGGCGGAAGGCTCGATAGCATGGAATTCGCGAGATCATGTAACTATAAGCTCTCACGATTTATTGAGAGAGAGTTTAACAGCAAGTCCATGTCCACACCGCTGTCATATCCTTTGAACATGCAGCCTGAAACCAGGTATGGCCTGATAGCAGATTTTTCTCAACGCCATGCTGCCCTTGCAGCAGGATTAGGGAATTTAGGGCGGCACAATCTTGTGATTCATCCGAGATTGGGCTCCCGGGTGATTTTTTCAACAATCCTGACTGAACTGGAGCTGCCCTCTGATCCTCCGGTAAAAGAGGATCTCTGCATCCATTGCAACATCTGTGTGGAGAATTGTCCTGGCCGGGCACTCGATGAAGAAGGAAAGACCGATGAATTTAAGTGCATGAAACATTCGCAACCATATGGGCTGTCAGGGAATATCAAATTCTGGATGAAATTTATCGATAGTAGTCCTGATGAACAAAAAAAGATGATGATAAGCCCCAAATATATGAGCTTGTACCAATCGGCGTTCATCGGCTTTGAATACCACTGTTTCAAGTGTTACCTATCATGCCCTGTCGGCCAATGACACCTATCCATGATAATACTCTAGACTGATGACGGAAACGTGAGCCAGCCATGAGGACATGGCTCCGGTCCCCTCACTGCCCACGAACTCAAGCGTTTACTTGACGCTTTCCTGGAAAAGGCCAGGGTGAAGAAGATGAGGCCGTATGATATGCGCTATCCGAATGGATGATATGAATGCTTTGGAGAATTTATGAGACCCATATCACGGGTCATGATGAGCTTTATGTCGGAAATCTTGATCATCTGGACCTCGTGGTTCACCCCGTAGGTGAATGGGAACAGGTGGATCTTGCCTGCCAGATCGTCCTCTTCAATGGGAGAGATCATAAGCTTCCACCTGAAGGACCGCATACGGGGGACTATAACCTTGAGATCCTCCCATGAGAAGCACTCGTTCCAGTAATCTTCCTCCTGGATACCCGTCGGGGTTGGATTATCTTTGATGATCTCATACCTTCCCGAGGAAGGTACGGATACCTGGATGTTGTATCTCCTCATGTACTTCCTATCGTCATGTAAAGAGACGGCCTTGAGTGCTCCCTTAAGAGTTTCCGATCAGTATGGTTAACGATAAGTTGGGTAAAGCCGTCGCCGGGAAAGACGGATTTATTGCCGATCAGATAAGGATTGTCAACGCCGTCTTCACATGGTCCCTGGCAATAAGGTCAATCCCCTTGTGCTGTGAGAGGGTATCCCGGTTGGCCTCGGGAATGATCGCCTGCGTGAAGCCCATCTTCCGTGCCTCCCGTATGCGCGACTCCATATGGCTTACCGGTCTGAGCTCGCCCGACAGACCGATCTCCCCGATAAAGACCGTCCCTTTGGGTACCGGCTTGTCAAAGGCGCTGGAGGCCACGGCCATGACCAGGGCAAGATCAACCGCAGGCTCGGTAACCTTGAACCCGCCTGCGATGTTCACCACAATATCCGACTGTGCCAGAAAGATGCCTGCCCTCTTTTCAAGGACTGCCAGGAGAACGGTCAGCCTGGATAGGTCCGAGCCCATGGCGATCCTCCTGGGCATGCTGAATGTAGTCCGGCTTACCAGGGCCTGGACCTCGACCACAAAGGCCCTGCTGCCCTCACATGTCGCCATGACGGCGCTGCCGGGCACCTCTCCGCCGAGTCCATGGATGAAAATGGCGGAAGGGTCCTTCACCTCAGAAAGCCCATCGGCCTTCATCTCGAACACACCGATCTCGCCGCTTGTACCAAAACGGTTCTTCACGGTACGTACAATCCGGTATGCCCCGGTATTGTCACCCTCAAAGGAAAGCACGGTGTCCACCATGTGCTCCAGCATCTTGGGGCCGGCAATCCAGCCGTCCTTGGTCACATGGCCTACAATGAATACGGTTACACCCTTGCCCTTGGCGATCTCCATAAGCATACCGGCACAATGCCTTATCTGCGAGACACTTCCCGGCGGGGCGTCTATGGAACCGGAGAATATCGACTGGATGGAATCGATGATCACGACTTCACTTTTCAAAGCCTCGATCTCATCCCTGATCCTCTCAATGACCACCTCCGGGTATACCATGATGCTCTCAGTTGCGGTGCCCAGCCTTTGTGCACGCATCTTCAGCTGCGGGGCCGATTCCTCGCCGCTCACATAAAGCACGTTCATACGTAACGAGCCGAGTTTGTCTGCCATCTGGAGCATGAGCGTGGATTTGCCGATGCCGGGATCGCCGCCGATAAGCACGAACGAGCCTTCAACCACCCCTCCGCCGAGGACGCGGTCGAGCTCTGTAATGCCGCATTTCCTCCTAGAGGAATCCTTTGCCGTTATCTCATGCAGGGCAACGGGCCTGGTCTGGTTCGACATGCGGGCACTGACGATCTTTTCTTCTTCAATGAAGTCCTCTTCCAAGGTGTTCCAGAGGCCGCACTGGGTGCACCTCCCCATCCACTGAGGATGGGTAAACCCGCATGATGAGCAGCGAAAGACTTTTTTGGGCTTGGCCATTACTGCTGGGTGACCCGCAAGACCTCTTCAATGGTTGTGATCCCGTCCTCTACCTTTCGTGCGCCGTCTTCCCTGAGTGTATGGAGCCCCTCGCTTACGGCCTGTTTCTTGATGATATTGGAATCGGAGGTCTTAAGGATAGTGGTCTTGATTGCATCGCTCACGGTCAGGATCTCATAGATGCCCGTCCTGCCCTTATAGCCGGTGCCCAGGCATTCTTTGCACCCGGCGCCCCTCCAGAGAAATCCATCCTTGCCAAGCATCTCCTGGGACAGTCCGATCTCCATGAGGGTCTCGCTCTCGGGGAAATACTGCTGTTTGCAGACAGGACAGATCTTGCGCGTAAGCCTTTGGGCGACAATGGCGTTCACCGATGAGGTCACCAGGAATGGCTCGATGCCCATGTCGATAAGCCTGGTTATGGCGCTGGATGCATCGTTGGTGTGCAGGGTGGAAAAGACCAGGTGACCGGTGAGTGCGGCCTGGATGGCGATTTCGGCGGTCTCCAGGTCGCGGATCTCGCCCACGAGGATGATATCCGGGTCCTGCCGCACGATGGACCGAAGGCCTGAGGCAAAGGTGAGTCCGACCTTGGCATTCACCGGTATCTGACCGATGCCCTTAAGCTGGTATTCGATGGGGTCTTCGATGGTGAGGATATTCTTGTCGGGCGAATTGACCTTGCTCAACATTGAATACAGAGAAGTGGTCTTGCCTGAGCCCGTGGGCCCGGTCACCAAGATAATGCCGTGCTCCTGCGTGATGAAGTGCTCCATGATGGCAAGGTCATCGGCGTAGTACCCGAGTTCTTCGAGACCCATAAGGACGGAAGATTTGTCGAGAATCCTCATGACAACCCGCTCTCCGTTAACCGTGGGTACCAAGGAGATCCTCAGGTCTACCGAGTGGTCGCCGAGCTTGATGCCGATCCTGCCGTCCTGGGGAAGGCGCTTTTCGGCAATGTTCAGGGTGGCCATGACCTTGATGCGCGAGACCACTGCCGGATGGAGCCTCTTGGGGAGGTTTAAGACATCATGCAGGATGCCGTCTACCCTGAATCTGATCTTTACATCGTTCGGATACGGCTCGACGTGGATATCGGAGGCGCGCTCGCGAAATGCCTGTACCATGAGCCGGTTCACGAGGCGGATGATGGGTGCCTCGGTCTCCATGGCCGTAATATCCTGGATGCTCTCCAGGTCTTTTAAGAATTCGTCTTCTTCCTCTTCGATGTCCCCCATGATGTCTTTGGCATTCTCATCCTTCATCTCTACCAGCCGGTTGATGGCACCCAAGATCTCCTGTTTGGGGGCAAGGACCCTTTTAATATCCTTGAGGTGCAAAATGCGGGATATATCAAAAAATGCCTCTTGCTCTGAAGGGTCGTGTACCGCCACCACCATGGTATCATGCAGGAGTTTCACCGGTACCATGGTGTATTTTCTAAGATAGTTCACCGGCAGCTTGTCAAGGACTGCAGGGTCCACCTCCAGCTCGCTGATGGTCTGTACCGAGGGAATATCCCACTGTTTCGAGAGAGCGCTTATCATCTCATGGTCGGTGAGAGCCCCTGTAAGGACAAGGGCATCCTTCAAGCGAATACCACGCTCGGAAACAATCGCCCTGGCCTTCTCTATCGACTCTCCATCCAAAAGATGCATATCGAGCAGTACATGCTCAAGGCTTGTTCTTGTCATTTTCCTTTCCCTTTACTGAAGTATCCAGGTTTTTCTCAATCTGTTCAGCCTCGTTGCTCTTCTCCCTGTAAAGGGCCTGTGACTTTTCATTCGTGTCGAGGATGTAGGGGGTGAGGAAGATATAGAGATTGGTCTTCGCACGGCTTCTGCTTATCGATTTGAAGAGATAGCCCAGAATTGGTATGTCTCCTAACAGCGGCACCCGGGAATTGCCCAGCGTGAGGGTATCGCCGATCAGGCCGCCTATGACCATGGTGTAACCTTCATGAATTGTAACTGTAGCGCTGGCGGAGCGTTTCAATGTTGTTGGCGCGAAATCCTGAGCGCTCGTTGTACTTGATACAAGACTTGAACTTTCCGCGAAGAGCTTCAGCCGGATATCGCCCTGCTGATTGATCTGGGGTGTAAGCTTTAGATCAACGCCGACATCCCGATAATCATACGTGCGCTGTGTATTGTTGAGGTTACTCGAGTCGGTGTATGTATTCGTAAGATAAGGGACATTGGAGCCCACTTTGATCTCGGCCTCCTGATTGTCCATGGTGAGGATCTGGGGCGTTGAAATGACGTTTACATCCGTATCGGTGGCCATGCCATTAATGAAGGCGGCCATGTTGGGGAATGTGAGCGTAGTGCTGCCTTGTTTGACAGTGATTTCCTGGCCTATGACACCCAGCAATGCGCCGGTCGGAATGTTGGTTGTGCTGTTGATGAAGCTGCTCGCGGTTGTCCCAACGACCGCCCCTGTCTTGTTGCTGCTGTCATAATTGAAACTTGCGGCATAGTTCCACTCAACCCCGAAATTCAGATCATGGGTAGTGTTCACCTCCATGATCAGCGCCTTTACATAGACCTGCTTCCGGGGGATATCGAGATACTTGATGGTCTCCAACAGGCTTTTGTAAGCATAAGGATCGGCATAGATGATAAGCGAGTTCGTCTCCTTGTCCGGGCTGATCTTGATGTTCTGCTCTTTTAAAGCGGGGTTCTGGGTCATCTTGGGCACCACCGGTTGTGCCCCTTTCTGGGCGCCCTGTCCGGCCTGTGGTGTTACCGGGGCCTCAGGATTTTCGGGAGTGGGTATCTCGGTTAAGACCTTCGCCATGTCCTCTGCCTTGGCATACTGGAGATAGTAGACATGGATGTCTTCCTTCCCCGAGGGTGTGGGGATATCGAGCTTTTTGATGAGCTCTTCGATGCCGCCGAGGTCAGGTGGGGGTGCCATGACAATGAGGGAGTTTGTCCTCTCATAGGGGATGATCTTTGTTGTTGTCTTCGAACCGACATTCTCGGTAGGCTGGCGTAGCGCCCTCAACCTCTGCGCTTCATCCCCCTTACCCTCGGAGAGGATATCGTTTAGTTTAGAGGCCAGGTCCGTTGCCGAAGCGTAGGTGAGGGGGAATATTTTTACTTCCTGGGCAAAGCCCGCCATGTCGACCACCTTCAGGATATCCAGGATCTTCTTTATATTGCTCTTGGTATCCGTGACGATCAGCACATTGCTCTGGGGGTACGACAGGAGCTGGGACGAGGTCTTTGACATGAGCGGTGACAACAGATTTCTCATATCGTTGGCATCCGCAAATTTAAGCTGGATGATCTGTGTAATCATGGTATCGTCCCTCAGCATGGGCGGTTCCATGGTGGTCTCCAGGCTCTTGGTGATGGCATCGGAGGATCTGACAATCTTGATCACCCCGCCCATCTCCACGGTACCGAAACCGTTCACCTCCAATACACTCAAGAATACCCGGTAGGCCTCATCAAGGGTCATCTTTCTCGGAGAGATCACCGTCACTTTTCCCGTGACCTTATCGTCAATGATGAAGTTTTTACCTGTGATGTCTGCGATGAATTTGATGAAAACCTTTATGTCCACACCATCGAAATCCATGGTTATGAACTGCCCCCCGGAATCCGCAGTGTTCTTTGTTTTCGGCTGTCTTGTCGGTTGCGCAACTGAAGATGCAGGTGTCTTGTTTTGTAAAGTGGAGTTGGGTAGGTATGTACCCGGACCCTGGTCATCCGAATTCATATTCATCTTTGCAGGGCTTGGCGTATTGGTCTGGGCGGTATTCGTGCTCTGGGTGGTCTGTTTCTGAACGGGCAAAGTCCCATCATCCTGGATGAGACGGGCTCCCCACAATACGGAGAAGCACACAAGCAAGATCAGAACCGCAAGAGAAATGACCTTGTGTATATCCATTATCCCCCCTTATACATCACTGCGCGCGAATGATTCCCTTGAAATCCTTATCTTCCTTGAGCGAAGCCAAATCGGGATCGCGGCCCGCCCAAAGCCTTGCCTCCGGCTGCATGCTGCAAGCCTGGCGCAAAGATGATAGCGCTGCATCCTTCTTCTTTAGTCTCGCATAGGCACAAGCCATGTTGTAGATCGGCTCCACATAGTCCATCGAGTTTCTTCGAGCCTGGATGAAATAGTTAAGCGCCTTTGCAGGATCTCCTTTAGCTAATAGCACACTTCCTATATTATTCAATAACCGTGCATCGTTCGGCTTAAGTTTTCTGGCGCTCGAATAGGTTTCAAACGCCTTATCATAAAGCTTGGTTTCATAATAGATGCTTCCAAGCTTCAGATACGCCTCAGCCAACCCTGGAGATAAAGAGATGATCTGCGTATATACATCGATAGCCCTCAGCATCTCACCCTTGGTATGCAGCCTCTCGGCCTTATTCATGAGGTCCATGATCCGTTCAGGGTTTGCCTGCGGCTGCTTAATGACCTGCAGGGGCACAGTCCTGGCCTTACCCACGACACCGACTCCGTAGAGTAAGGCCGTGGTGGCTGCCGAGCTGATGAGTATGGCCGCGGCTAAGATCCAGAAGATTCTGCGCGCCTGGATGCCTTGGGGTGCATGGGCGCCGGATGCAACGGGCCTGTTCACCTGGGTTCTCTTAAGGGCCTCATATATGGAGCTCATTTGGCACCTTCCGAGATGCTCCGCAAAAGCACCATGGTCTCCGGTCCTGCAACACCGTCCCTCCTGAGCCCGAAGGCCTCCTGGAATTTCTCCACGCCCTGTGAGGTCTCAACCCCGTAGACGCCGTCAGGGGTGATGGAGAGCATGCCGAGGCGGGTAAGAACATTTTGTATCTTTTCCACGTCGTTACCGGTCATATCAAGGCTGTACACGATCTCGTGCAACGGTTTAGCATAGGGGACCATAATATTCCAGCGGTAGAGGCTTATAAATTCATTCATGGGGATTTCGATTATTGCCCGCTTCATACCTACAACCCGGACGAATGAGGCATCTGCTTTGAGCATGACGAGATATCCCCCGTCCATTGAGACTATTGCCGGGGATGGGAGATACTTGAGATATTCCGGCTGGGGATGAAGATTCAATGCATCGGGCCCGGCAAGTCCTTCCGGCAGCTGGCTTAAGATATCAAGGGCAGCGTTATAATCCGGCATTATCCAATCCTTGGAGTTATGCTTCGGCACTGTGTGGACCGGTGCAGCCGCATTCCGGTCCGCTTCAAGTGCAACCGAGGCCTCCTGGATTGCCGGCATTATCTTCTCATCTTTGGCGCTTACCTTAGTGCCCACCATCTCGGAGAGGTGTGAAAAGAATGCGGGCCAGAGGATGACAGCCGCTAGAACAGCCAGGGCGCTGAGCACCGGCACGATGTATGCGGGCTTGATCCTGCGTTTCGTGTAGTTTCCTTCAAGCTCGTGGATGGCACTTGATACTATTCGTGCAGTAATCCGTTTTGTGGACCGTAAATATGCAATGAGCAGCGAGCGCTCCGCAACCGCATTGATCTTCCTTGGTATGCCTTGGGAATAGCGATAAATGAGTCTCAATGCCAAGGCTGAAAAGGTGATATCTCCGTGGGAGCCCGATATAATGAGCCGGTGAATAATATAACTCTTCGTGTCCAAGAGGCTCAAGGCCCAGATGTGGTATCGCAGTACGATTCGATCATTGATCTGTTTCATGGCAGGTGATGCCAGGAGCTTTACGAGCTCGGGCTGGCCGACAAGCACGATCTGGAGAAGTTTCTCCTTCTCAGTCTCGAGGTTCGAGAGCATGCGGATCTGCTCCAGGACGTCAGGCGAGAGGTTTTGACACTCGTCGATTATGAGCACGGCATTCTCGCCTGCGATAAACACATTGATGAGAAATTCATAGAGCTCATCGAGCAAGGCCTTTTTGGAGGTATGTGATGCATTGATGCCGAAATCCTGGTTGATGGTCTGAAGGAGCTCGATGTCTGAAAGGGCAGGATTCAATATAAGCGCCGTACGAACCGTTTTGGGCAGGTTTCCAAGCAGGGCCCTGCATATGGTAGTCTTGCCGGCGCCCACCTCTCCGGTGATCATTATGAAGCCTTTGCGCTGGTCTATCCCGTAGCGAAGGTATGATAACGACTCCTCGTGCGCCTTGGACAGAAAGAGGAACTTCGGGTCCGGGGTTACATTGAAAGGGTTCTCTGATAGACCGAAGAATTTCTCAAACATACTCATCCGCTCCCGGCCATACCGTCACTTGAGCGGCACGCTTAACGTGGTGGTTGTGCCTTGCCGTTCGATCTCCATTTGCACGTTTGTATTGTTCTGGAGCTCCTGGTAGGCACTCAGTGCATCCTGCGGGGTGCGGATAGGGACGCCGTTGATGGACTTGATGATATCGCCTGTACGTACACCAAGTTCGTAGATCTTTGCCCCTTCCGCCACATCGCTCACCCTGAACCCATAGGGCTGACCTCCGCGGTAGTAGGGGACCACCCTGGCGTTCCCGAGAAGCTGGTCCATGTTTTTCATGGCCTCCGGGATCCCGCCGGCGTTCGCCGATGAGGATGCCCCGGCGGATCGAGGTCTCCTGGGCTCCCTCCCCATTCCTGCCCTGGATGCGAGACCCTGCCCGGACTTTGTCTCTTCCACCACGAGCATCTGCTGCTGGCCGTTCACATCCATTATTACCTTGTTTCTGAATATTGCAATGAGCCTTGCCCCTTTGACGGTATCGCCGATCCGGTAGAGCTTCTGATCGTTCGACTCTTCGATGATGGCCCGGGCGATCTCGCTGGGACCGGTTATGGTGCCTCTGAGGGCAAGTCCCATTTCAGCGAGCGGTCTTTCCACATCACCCGTGATTGATTGCCCCTGACCCGCCGGACCCGCCTTGGCAACCTTGAGGAGGTCCCGGGTTGTGATGACCTCGTAGGTATTCCTGGTCTTTGGCTGTTTGTTGTGGTGTATGCTTGCCACCTCGGTCACCTTTTGGGGACGCGGGGGTTCATAGAGGATATGGCCTATGATGGCGGTGATAATCCCGGCTATCACCCATACGAACAAGGTGATCATTACAATTGCGGCGATCAGCTTATAGCGTTTGTCCATCTATTCCCTAGACCTTGTCGAATCCGGAGAACCTCATAGAAAAGCTCCCCCTTCCACGGGTCAATGATCTAAGAACGGTTGAATAGCCGAAGGTGTTCGAGAGGGGTACATATGCCTTTACCTGGTGATATTTCCCCTTGGTGATAACACCTTCGATGCTGGCCTTCCTGGACGATAGATCACCCACAACATCTCCCACATAGTCTTCAGGTGAAAGTGCGTCAAGCTCCATGATGGGTTCAAGCTGGACCACGCCTGATTTTTTCATGGCATCCTGGAGCGCCATCTGAGTGGCAATTTTAAGGCCTTGCCCGGTGGTCTTGTCGGTGAGGGCAACCTTGTCCACGTGCACATGAATGTCCACCACCTCGTAACCATATTCCGGATCCGCCAGGCAAGCCTCCTCAAGGCCGTTCATGACATGCCCCTTCAAGCCGTCTTCAAGGGCCTGGTCCACGATGAACATATTGCCGCTGCCTCTCTTGGCGGGTTTTATGTTCAGCTCCACATGGCCGTAATGGGCAGTCTCACCGATGAGTTTGTCAAAGATCTTCTCGGCCTGAGACGGCTTATCGATGGTGGCGCAATAGAGCACCTGGGGCTTGCCCACATTGATGTCCACTCCAAAGGCGGTCTTGAAGCGATCGAGGGCGATCTCAAGGTGAAGCTCTCCCATACCTGCAAGTATGACCTGGCCGGTATCCGGATCTTCATGCACCTTGATGGTGGGGTCTTCCTCCATGATCTTGCGCATGGCATCCAAGAGACGCTCGGATGATTCCGATGTCTTGGGTTCAATGGCTACCGATATGACGGGTTTCTGAACATCGATAGCCTCAAGGACCAGTGATTCACCCTCGGATGCAATGGTGTCGCCAGTTACGGAATCCTTCATGCCCACTGCTGCAACGATGTCGCCTGCAGAGGCCTGCTCAATGCGCTGCTTTTGGTGTGCATGCATGGAGAAGAGACGTGCGATCTTCTCGGACACCTCCCGGGTGGTATTGTATACCTCATCACCCACATGGAGCATGCCGGAATATATTCTCAAATATACCATCCTCCTGCCCTCATCCATGTACACCTTGAATACATATGCGACAAGAGGCCCTTTGGGGTCCGGATGGATGGGGACCTCTTCGAGAGTTTTCTTTACATGGGCGGTTACAGGCCTCACTTCCAGCGGCGAAGGCAGGTAGTCGATCACGGCATCGATCAGGGGCTGGATTCCCTTGTTCTTCAGTGCGGAGCCGCACAACACAGGCACAAGTGTGCCGTCAATGGCGGTTTTGCGAATGGCCTGCTTTATCTTTTTCTCATCCGGCTTCTCGCCTGCAAGAAACTTCTCCATGATCTCGTCGTCAAAGTCGGCAAGTTTCTCCAGCATCTTCTCCCGTGCAAGGGCTGCCTCCTGGAGGTGATCTTCAGGGACCTCAGAAGCCACAAAATTGGCCCCAAGGGTGTCATCGTCCCATACAAGCCTTTGCATGGAGACAAGATCGATCACCCCTTTAAAGGTGTCCCCCTCATAATAAGGGATCTGGATAGGCAGCGGTGTCACCTCCAGCCGGGTCTTGATCTGACCCAATACGGCATTGAAGTCGGCACCGGGACGGTCCAGTTTGTTGATAAAGGCCATGGCAGACACATGGTATTTTCTGGACTGCTGCCAGACGGTCTCGGTCTGGGCTTCTACGCCTCCTACGGCGCAAAGGATCACCACCGCCCCGTCGAGTACCCGTAATGAGCGCTCCACCTCGATGGTGAAGTCGACATGGCCGGGTGTGTCGATGATGTGGATGTCGTGGTTGTTCCATTCACAGGTAGTCACCGCAGAGGTTATCGTGATGCCGCGCTCCTGCTCCTGCGGCATCCAGTCCATAGTGGCCTGGCCGTCGTGTACCTCGCCCATGCGGTGGATCTTGCCGGTATAGAAGAGCACACGTTCCGTTACTGTGGTCTTGCCGGCATCGATATGGGCTACGAAACCGATGTTCCTCACCCTGGCCAGATTCCTTGTTTTCATCGGACTGCTCACACTCCCTATTATACACAAAGATCTATATCGTATACATATTTCATTTCATGTCCGAGGAAGTGCTCGCCAAGCTCGATGAACCTCGGTGATGAGTCTGAAAGGTAATAGGTGATTTCTCGGCTTTCAGAACGGTCATTCGCAGGCCCCACGATCTCCTTGACCACCCGCGCAGTGGAGAGCGCAGAGTCCACGATGGCAACGCCGTTGCCCATAACTTTTACAAGGACACCTTTGAGCAGAGGATAATGGGTGCAACCCAGCAGCAAGGTATCAATTTTGGAATGTATGAGATCTTTCAAGTATCGCCTGGCTACCTGCTCGGTGATTTCATCGTCGAACCAACCTTCCTCCACCAGTGGCACGAACAGGGGGCATGCCTGGGGAAAAATCTCCAGTCCCGGCTTCAAGCCCAGAATAGTCTTCTCATAGGCACGGCTCATGATGGTGGCCGAGGTTCCGACAACGCCTATCCTGCTGACAGCGCACTCTATTGCTGCCCTGGCACCGGCCTCCACCACGCCGACGACCGGTATGTTGAATTCCTCCTTCAGTGCGGGTACGGCATGGGCGCTGGCCGTATTGCAGGCGATCACCAGCATGTCGATGTCCATTGAGGCAAGAAACCGGGCGCACTGGAGGCTGTAGCTGATAATGGTCTTGGGCGACTTGGTGCCGTAGGGCAGCCGCGCCGTATCCCCGAGATAGACCATGTCCACACCGGGGACCAGCTCAAGGAGACAGTTGAGTACCGTGAGCCCCCCTATCCCTGAATCAAACACACCGATACGCGAGATCTTTTTTTTCATGAAATAATCAGCTTCCCCGCATTCTGTGCAGCTAAAAAATTGGTTATTTGTCTAGTGCTTTTGCCGGGTGCTGTCAAGAAAAGTCGAAGGGATTTAGGTTTACGGAAAAACAGAATTGCAAAGGCATAAGGGTATCGAGCGACAAATGATCAGTGAGCAGTAACCAGAAAAGAAGTGACTAGTGATGAGTGAATAGTGACTGAACCTGTACCTACCTCATTAACTGATCACCATTCACTTTTCCAGTAGCAACACAAACGTGCATTGAGGTATAAGTCCCCCCAATCTTCACATATGCCTGGAGGAAGTATGGAACACTGCATCGGGATCATCGGACTCGGGTATGTAGGGCTACCCTTGGCAGTAGAGTTCGGCAAGAAATACCCGACCGTGGGGTTTGATATTAGTGATAAACGTATTTCAGAGCTCATAGCCTTCACGGACAGGACCCAGGAGGTGACCAGCGATGAGCTGAAGGCTGTTACCCATTTAAGTTACACAACAGACCCCGAAGGCCTGAAGTCCTGCAATACCTATATCGTGACCGTGCCCACCCCCATTGATTCCCACAACAGGCCTGACATCACCTTGCTGCTCAAGGCAAGCGCCGCCATAGGCTCTGTCATCAAAAAGGGTGATATCGTCATCTACGAATCCACCGTCTATCCGGGTGCCACTGAAGAAGATTGCGTCCCGGTTATTGAGAAGACATCGGGTATGAAATACAATCGCGATTTCTACTGCGGATACAGCCCGGAGCGTATCAACCCCGGGGACAAGGCACATCGTGTAACAAACATCAAAAAGGTCACATCAGGCTCCACCCCTGAGGTGGCCAAGATAATCGATGATCTCTACAGCTCAATCATCACCGCGGGCACCCACCTTGCTCCTTCTATTAAAGTAGCTGAGGCCGCCAAGGTCATTGAAAATGCCCAGCGTGACATCAACATTGCCTTTGTCAATGAGCTGGCCATGATCTTTGCCCGCATGGGAATCAGGACCGCTGATGTGCTCAAGGCGGCCGGGACTAAGTGGAACTTCCTGCCGTTCTTGCCGGGGCTGGTGGGAGGACATTGCATAGGCGTTGACCCCTACTACCTGACCCATAAGGCCGAAAGTCTCGGGTACATACCCCAGGTGATCCTCGCAGGCCGCAGGATCAACGACGGCATGGGCAGGTATGTGGCCACCCAGCTCATCAAGATGATGATCAAGAAATGCCACCGCATCACAGATACCAAGATCCTCGTACTCGGCATCACCTTCAAGGAGAACTGCCCGGACATCAGGAACTCCAGGGTGATCGATGTGATCGCCCAGCTCAAGGACTTCGACTGCAAGGTAGAGGTGTACGACCCTGTAGCGGACCCTGATGAAGTGGAGCGAGAGTACGGCATTGACATACTGACCCGTCAAGAACAGCTCACCGCCTATGAGGGCATAATAGTGGCCGTGGCCCATGATGAGTTCAGGACCCTTGACTTAAACAGGCTCAAGGCCAATGGCTGTGTCGTCTACGACGTGAAAAATATTTATGCAGATGCGAATGCCTCACTCTGATGATAATGAAGCGGATCGGCGTTTTATCAGATACCCATTTGAAGGGCCCGGATGCATTCCTTGAGGAGATCGTATCCAATCATTTTGCAGATGTGGATCTCATCGTCCATGCTGGAGACATGGTAAGCCTTAATGTACTGGATGTGTTCGCCCGGATGGATAAAGAAGTAGTGGCAGTATGTGGGAACATGGATGGCTATGATGTGAGGGGATCATTTCCAGCCTCGCATACGCTCGTCATTGAAGGACTGTCCATCGGCATCATCCACGGCTGGGGGTCGCCCGTGGGTATCAGACGACGCATCATGAATTCATTCAAGAAGGTGGATGCCGTCATCTATGGGCATACCCATGAAGGGTTCTCAGATACTGAGGCCGGTATTTTCTTCTTCAATCCGGGATCACCTACTGACTCTCGATTTACAAGCCGCAGGTCAATAGGTATAATAACCATCCATAAACATACTATTGGTGGAGAGCTTATACCATTATGAACAATATCTGGGCTCCATGGCGGGTGGAATACATAACGAGTTCGAAAGACCAGTCCTGCATCTTCTGCTCGGCCCACAAGGACAGGGACGATCTCATCATCACCTCGGGCAAGCTGTGTTTCGCCTTAATGAACCGCTTCCCCTACACCACCGGTCACTGTATGGTGGCCCCATACAGGCATGTGGGAGAATTCACTGAGCTGACTTCGGAAGAACTCTCGGAGATCATGGCCACGGCCCAGGCTATTGTTAAGGCAACCCGCGCTGCGTTGACGCCTGAAGGGTTCAATGTGGGTTTCAATATGGGCACCGTCGCCGGAGCCGGGATTGCAGACCACCTGCACATGCATATCGTTCCACGATGGAAGGGTGATACCAACTTCATGCCGGTCTTAGGCGATGTTCATATCATCTCGGAACATATCGAGAAGACCCGTGATAAGATCAAAAGGAATCTCCCTTGAGATACCTTAAGGCCGCATTCTTTTTTGTCCTTGCCGTTGCAGGCATCCTGTTCGGTATTTCCAACCAGGATAATGCCACCGTGCATTTCTTCTGGTACTTTTCGAAATCCTACCCCCTCTATCTTGTCCTATTTGCCTGTTTCCTTGCCGGTACCGTGATAGCGATCCTCTATGGTTTCATCTCGGGCGGCGACATGAAGGACAAGGAGCGCCGCTCGAACAAACACGTGGAGGATCTCAAGGGCAGACTCAAGAAGGCCCAGGCCGGGAAAACCCCCTTCACCCCACCGGGGAGTATTGATGGATCGCCCGGAAGCACACCTTAATCAGCACCCAAGGCTGCCTGAATGGCTGAAAAAATACAGGGCACTTTCTTCACTGCACAGCCTGAAGACGAATCTTAGGCACTCCGGGCTCTCTACCGTATGCGAAGAGGCAAGGTGCCCCAATATCTCCGAATGCTTTCACAGACCGACTGCAACATTCCTGATCCTGGGGAATGTGTGCACCCGCAACTGCACCTTCTGTTCGGTTGATAAAGGCAGCACTTCCCCACAAGACGAAGAAGAGCCTGCCCATGTCGCCTGCGCCGCTCAGGATATGGGATTGCAGCACGTGGTCATTACTTCGGTAACCAGGGATGATTTACCGGACAAAGGCGCTTCAGGTTTTTCTGCTACCATACACGCGATCAGAACCCTCATGCCCGAATGTACCATCGAGATACTCACACCCGATTTTTCCGGCAGGAAAGACCTGCTGGAGTCCGTTCTCAGCGAAAAACCCGACGTTTTCGGCCACAACGTGGAGACCGTGTCCAGAATTTATCCTGCAATCAGACCTGGTTCAAGTTTAGCAAGAAGCCTCCATGTGCTTAAGGATATTAAAAGCCTTTCTTCGGATACGATCGTCAAGTCGGGCTTCATGGTAGGGCTTGGTGAATCGGAACAGGAGATAGAAGATCTTTTAAAAATGCTATGTGATGCGGGGTGCGATGTGATGACCATCGGCCAGTATCTGAGACCTACCAAGGCTCAGGTACCTGTCGAGAGATATTGGGAGCCCGAATATTACGCGAACTGGTCCAATCTTGCGAAATCACTTGGTATAGGTTATTGTATTGCAGGACCGTTCGTGAGGAGTTCCTATCACGCCAAAGAGGTCCTTGAAGAGATACTAGACATTCGGCACAAACAGCAACACAACGATTGAAGGAGCATGCATGGATACTATTCAGATCGGGCTCATCGGATTAGGCACTATCGGCACCGGGGTTGCCAAGACCCTGCTGGAAAACAAGGCCCTTCTAGAGGACCGGCTCGGTTTCTCTTTAACCCTGAAGGGGATCGCCGATATCGACATAACAAAAGACCGTGGTATCAAAGTCCCGCCGGATATACTCACAACCGATGCGATGAAGCTCATCGACGATCCTGATATCGACATCATCATAGAACTCATAGGCGGGATTGAAACAGCGAAGAACTTCATCCTGAAGGCCCTGAAGAAAGGGAAACATGTGGTCACCGCCAACAAGGCCCTGCTTGCAACACACGGCAAGGAGCTGTTCGACGCCGCCCAAACCTATGGCAAAGACCTCTATTATGAGGCTGCAGTGGGCGGCGGCATACCCATCATCAAGACACTTCGTGAGGCACTCATTGCAAACAACTACGCCTTTATCTATGGGATATTGAACGGCACATGCAATTATATCCTCACAGAGATGGGGGAGAAGGGTTCAACCTTCCAGGAGGCCCTGACCCAGGCAAAAGAGCTTGGCTATGCCGAGGCCGACCCTACGCTGGATATCGAGGGCATCGATGCCGCACACAAGCTTGCATTGGTAACGAGCCTCGCCTATGGGGTTCCGCCCGGCATGAAGGGTGTGTATGTGGAGGGTATCACCAATCTTGACAAACTCGATGTCACCTTTGCCCGGGAGCTGGGCTACAAGGTGAAGCTGCTGGCATTGACCATTGACAGGGGTAACATGGTGGAGGCCCGCGTCCACCCGACGCTGGTGCCGTTTAACTACCTCCTCTCCAAGGTCGATGGCGTGTTCAATGCCTTCTATGTACGGGGGGATATTGTGGACTCAACCCTCTTCTACGGCAGGGGCGCCGGTATGATGCCCACTGCCTCCGCCGTGGTGAGTGACCTTGCAGACATCGGCAGGAACATACGGGCCGGCATTGCAGGGCGAATCCCTCACCTGGGTTATCGCAAGGGCAGCTCGAATCCCAAGAAGTACATGCCCATCGACGATATCCATACGAATTATTACCTGAGGATCAATGCCTTGGACAAACCGGGGGTGCTTGCAAAAATCGCCGGTATTCTCGGAGAGCGAGACATCAGCATCGTCTCAGTGATCCAAAAGGCAGGCGATGACAAGGATTTTGTACCGATTGTGTTGCTGACACACGAGGCAAAGGAATCAAACGTGAGAAAGGCCATAGTTGCTATTTCCGCACTGGAAGAGGTGAGCGGGACGCCTGTGATGATACGGGTGGAGGACAGGAAGCTCAAGAACAAGCCTTCCTAAGGGTTGCTTCCTGTACTTCTTAGCGGTTTATAGCATTATTTCTCCGGGCAAATAAGGAGGAAATTCTGGAGATATGAAAAACATTATCCTACTCGGCGACGGTATGGCTGACGAACCCCTGGAGGAGCTTGGCAACAAAACACCGCTGGAGACGGCAGATACACCTTACATGGACTCCCTGGCCTCCAAGGGAGAGTTGGGTATGGTGAGGACCGTGAAGAAAGGGTTCCCTCCGGGCAGTGATGTTGCTAACATGTCGGTCCTTGGGCTGGACCCTTCTCTCTACTACACCGGCCGGGCACCTATCGAGGCAGTGAGCATGGGTGTTGATCTTACCCCTGAAGATACCGCCTTCAGGATCAATCTGGTAACCATCACCCCGAAAGGTGGCCGCCCGGCCATGGAAGATTACTGTTCCGGCCATATATCCACCGAAGAGGCAAAAGAGCTCATCACGGACCTCAGACGGATCGTGAGCAGCAATCCTGCCATAGCCATGTATCCGGGCATCGAATACCGGCATCTCATGGTCATTCACAACTATCAAAAGCCTGATCTCAAGACTACGCCGCCCCACGACATCACCGGTGAATTTATTGCACAATATCTGCCCAATGATCCTTTGCTGGTCGATATTATTGAAAAATCCATGGCATTTCTGGAAAACCACCCCATCAATGTCCAGAGAAAGATAAAGGGGAAACGACAGGCCACATCGCTGTGGCCATGGGGAGAGGGTAAGGCCATGCAGGTCCCTACCCTTCAGAAAGAATATGGCATCTCGGGGGCTATGATATCTGCAGTTGATCTACTGAAAGGGCTTGGGAGGCTTCGGGGCATGGAGGTTATTCAGGTGCCCGGCGCCACAGGCTGGATCGATACCAACTATTCCGGTAAGGCGGATGCCGCCCTCGATGCGCTTAATCGTCATGACCTTGTCTATGTTCATGTAGAGGCCCCTGATGAGGCAGGGCACGGCGGAAACGTTAAAGAGAAGATTAAGGCCATCGAGGATTTCGATACCAAGATCGTGGGGCATATCTTAAACAGCATGAACACACGTGGCACCACCTTCAGGCTTCTTGTTCTGCCCGACCACCCTACCCCCATCTGCAAGAAAACCCACACCCCCGACCCTGTGCCCTATGTGCTCTATGACAGCACCCGACCGATGAGCATTGGAAGGCATTTCACCGAGAACGATGCCCGCAGTACGGGCCTCTTCATAGACGATGGCCATACCTTGCTGGTGAGACTTTTAAAAACAACTTCATAAACATATTTTTATTTTAGAACTCTTTAGATGGGTATGTTCTGATCACTCTTGACGTATCAGCGATCACTCATCATTAATTCTTCTTGAAGGCTGTCATGAAGTTGCTCTGCCGGTCGATATCGATATCGAGTTGGGACATAAGCGATATAATATCTTCAGTGGCAAAATGATGTCTTCGCTCTTGTATTATGGGCAGGATATCACGGTCGATAGTAATGAAGTGTCTGTCCTTCAGAGGAGTTATGCCTTTGGCCGTACACAGCGCATCCGCCAAATGCACACAAATTGAAAAGATCGGATCTCCATTTGACAATACCGGGGAATGATGATGCTCAACCGTGTTTACGACATCAGGGGGAAACATCCATGAACTGAGAAGAATCCGTCCGACTTCTGCGTGAGTTATACCGAAGATCCTCTCCTCAAGTGCATGATAACTGTAAGGATTGCCATCCTCCTCAATTGCGGTAAGAAGCCTGTGAAAGGTATCTGTCATATATTGGGAGATGAATATCTTTCCCACATCATGGAGAAGTCCCCCTACAAAATATTTACCATCTATCTTCATATTGAGGTATTGTGCGATCATTCTGGTCCCGACACCCACAGAAAAACTGTGTCTCCACAATTGTTCCGAGAACTCAGTCCCTTTCCGGTCAAACATTTGGAGCACGGACATGCTCAGTGTGATATTTTGAATCTCCTGGAAGCCGAGCACAACCACGGCATGTGATATGTTGGATATCTTCTTCACAAACCCGTAATATGCCGAGTTCGCCACTGTCAGGATCCTGGTGGTAAGAGCCGGATCACTCTCGATAATACTGGTGAGGTCGGACGCGGATGAACTCTTCCTGGAGATCACATCCATGATCTCATTAATGATGCTGGGCAGGGTGAGGATCTCAGGAGCCCTGTCCAGGATTTCCATGATACGCTCCCGCTCAGTGGCGGGATTAATACTTCCATCCACATAAAATCAGTCGGTAGAATGATAGCCTAACTTGAGTAGGATAAGCGCCTCATTACACAATTCATAGAGGCTTAAGTCCTAGATATTAAATACCTCAAACGATTAAACATACGGATATTATGTTCAAAAGATACATGTATACTATTTTGTTATTCATCAATTATCCCTCAAGAGCGTTTTGGCATATCCCGATAAGTCCGTTGATGGAACTTAATGCGTTTCTCTGGGTTATTATGCTCCTTGCAGTGGGCATCGGGGCTTATATTGCGCTCACAAGCATCAAGGCTGAAAAGAAAAAACCCACCTTGAAAAAAACACCCGCCCACTATGTCACAGTCACATCTGATGAGGCTATCCAAACTCTCCAAGATGCATATAACCTGGAATGGAAACCCCTCCGCGATAAAGTAATTGAGATACCTCAGCAAATTGAAGCTATTATCAGCAAGATTGAAAATATATCACCCCTCATCACACAGCTCTCATCCAAACTAAATGACCCTGACATCAACCCAAAGGAAGTCAGCAAGATCATCATACAAGATCAGGGGCTCACATCCTTCATCCTCAAGAGGGTGAATTCTCCCTATTATGGGCTTCTCCAAAAGGTGGACAATATCTTCAACGCAATCGTGATCCTTGGATACAACGAGATTTACCGCATTGTCATGGAAGAAAGAACGCACAAGATCGGTATAAAACCTGACAAGTCTGAATGGGTCCATGCAAACCTAACCTCGACGGTTGCTGCTTATCTTGCCAGTACCAGCCGCCTTGGTGTGCCGGGTGGAACCATAGTTACTTTGGGCATGCTTCACGACATTGCACGAACCGTTATGATACAGTCCCTCCCGCAGCTGGATGGAGGTTTCTTTGTAGATCCACGACAAAGGCTTCAACAGGAGATAGAGCATTTTGGGATTGATCACGCCACCCTCGGTGGGGTTCTGGCCAAGCACTGGGGCATGCCTCCTCGGCTCGTCTCATGCATTGAGAAACATCACTGGCCTATGTTCTGGCCCTTGAGAGATGTCGGCCAGTCCTGTAACGATATAATTAAAGAGCTCTCAGTTTTAGCCATATCCGACATTGCAGCAAAAAATTTCACACAGGAAATCACGGGACCTTATATCGGCGACGATTATTATCGTTACATCAATAAATCACCGAGGATGGAAAGCATCCTCAACCCGGAGATCACCAAAGAACTGAAGAAAATCCGCAGAGTCATGCTTGATACGGGCCAAGAAAGCCGGGAAATCTTCGAAGAAGAATAAGTGAAGTCTTCTATAAAAATACAAGGCTGGTTGCTAACCAGCCTTGATACTGTTTCTTTTGGGAATTTACCCGGAGCTTAAGCTACATGTGCATCAACTGACTACTTGTGAAATGCGCTGGAAGTTAAGGTTATATAATCCGGAAGAAGCGCTCTCCATATCCCTGGTCACATTAGAGAGCAGCTTTTTCGCCTCTTCAACGTTTTCCACTCGGGAACGTGATGCCTGTTTGTTCTCCACTGAGACGATATCCGCAACCTGATCCTGAGAACGGGTATCGTTGGCCTTCTTTTGGTATTGAGAGTCTTTTCCCTTGGTTACGATGTTGATTACATTCCCCAATTCAGGATTGACCTTCATGATAGTCCCCTTTCAAGAGTTCTACCTTTAACTTATCGGAAGGCATTCACAATACTTTAATCTTTCTTGAGATGGATGAGCATCTTATAGATCTCATTCCTGCTGATTCCGGTCTCCTGGGCAAGCACCTGAAGGACATCTCTCCCGGAATGACCTGTATTTATCAATGTGCGCATACGTTCTTCAAGGGAATCCTGTTCAATTGTGGTGTGATTCAATGTGCCCTTGACCAGTACTGTCAATTCACCCTTCATTTCACGGCCTGCAAGCCGGGGAATGATATCACCGGCAGCACCTATGATATATTCTTCATGAACCTTGGTGAGTTCTCTTGCCACACAGATTTCTCTGTCAGGCATGTACTTCATGATCCACTTCAATGTGGCCAAGAGTCTCCTGGGTGACTCATAGAAGATGGTGACATCGGTTGTTGCGCACATTCTTGCAAGTTCTTTTTTCTTTTCATCTTTTTGTCTGGGGAAGAAACCCATGAAACGAAAAGGCGGCTCAAACCCTGTTGCTGATAAAGCAGTGATAAGGGCACATGGTCCCGGCAAGGCCTCGACCCTGATGCCTCTTAAGCGGGCCTCAGCAACAAGCCTTGAACCCGGATCGGAAACGGCAGGGGTGCCAGCATCACTTAACAATGCAATATTCTTCCCCGATTCGACTTGATCAAGGATATACCCAGTCTTCCTCGCCTCACTGAACCGTTCGCAGGAAATGAGGGGCTTGCTGATGCCGTAATGGGTCAGGAGCTTCTTCGTATGCCTCGTATCCTCACAGACAATTAAGTCCACTGCCTTTATGATATCGAGTGCTCTGAGGGTGATGTCCTTGAGATTGCCGATAGGTGTGGGGACCAGATAAAGAGTCGATTTTTCCATGGAATTATAATACTTTCTCCCTTTTATCGAAGCCTGACTTATGGTATATATGTTTTTTACCGTAAAGGGAAGAAAGAGGCCAGTCCATGGAGTCACTCAAGCTCGGTGGGAAGCCGATCGACAAGATGATTGAGAGCACTCCCGAATATATGAAGAAGCTCTTCATTATGCCCGAATCATCGGACAGGTTCGTGGAGTTCGGTATCCATCTTCTTGACCTTATTCATGATTTCTTCAGGGAAAAGGGCGGCATTCATTCTTCCGTATCCATGGAAGATCTCACGAAGATCTTCAACAACATCGAGATGCCTACACAGCCTCATCTCATCAAGGATGTACTGGACGAAATCAAGAACAACATAATAAAGCACTCGGTTAAAGTGGCCAACCCTTACTACATAGGCCACATGACAAGCGCCATCCCTTATTTTATGATCCTGCTGGAAATGATTGCCGTGAGCCTGAATCAGAACCAGGTGAAGATAGAAAGTGCCAAGGCATCATCTTTCGTGGAAAGGGAGTTCCTCTGTTGGATTCACCAACTCGTTTATAACAACACCACTGACTTCTATAACAAAAATATTCAGAATCCCAAGATAGCACTCGGGAATATCACTTCCGATGGTACGGTGGCCAACCTCACCGCGCTGACCCTTGCCATGGCAAAGGCATTTCCGCCTGATAAAAAGGGGTTCAGAGGAGTCCGGGTTGAGGGGCTGGCCAGGGCACTGGATCACTATGGCTACCGTCAGGCCCTCTTCTTTGTATCCAAGAGAGGCCACTATTCAATTTGCAAGGCAGGTACCATCGTCGGTATAGGCGAGCATGGGGTGATCCGCGTTCCTGTCCAACCCTGCATCAATAAGATTGATATCAACAAGCTTCAGTGCATTGTTGAGAAGATCAGGAAAGAAGACAAGGCTGTCGGGAAACCCACAAAATTCGTGGCCATAATCGGGATCGCCGGTGCAACCGAGACAGGCAATATTGATGACCTTGAGGCACTGGCTGAAATCGCCAAACAGCTTGGGGCCCATTTCCATGTGGATGCCGCATGGGGCGGTGGAGCACTGCTCATGGATGGTGCACGGGATATGATGATGGGTATCGAAAAGGCCGACTCGGTAACCATGGATGCCCACAAACTCCTTTATGCCCCGAACAGCTTGGGAATATGTGTGTTCAAGGATGTGGAGGATTCCAGGTATCTCTACCACACATCAAACTATATCATCCGGGAGGGCTCAGTAGACCAGGGAAGATTCACCATCGAAGGATCCAGGTCATTCTCATGTCTGAAGCCGTGGGCATCGATCAAGATCTTCGGGAGAGACGGATACAAGCTCATCTTTGACCATGCCCGCGATCTCCAGAACACGTTTGTGGAATTCATCGAGCGCGACCAGCTCTTCGAGCTCATGAATAAACCCGAGCTTTTCATCATCAACTACCGGTTCGTTCCTGAAGAATTGAGATCCATGCTGAATGAGTTGATGAGAAATCCTAGAAAGAATTCCGATCATATCACCACGATCAACAAGATCATCAATAATCTCAATATCGAACTCCATAAGACCATACGTGACCATGACATGTCTTTCGTATCACGCACTAGGCTCGAATCCACCAAATATGCCCCGAGACAGATCGTGGTGCTTAGGGCCATAACCATCAACCCGAACACCGAACGATATATGCTCAAACAAATACTTAATGAGCACAGGAGCATGGGCATCAGGCTATGGCGGGACATGAAGAGGGCTTGCTTGTACTCGAAAGAGCTTCTCAAGACCGCATAATACCTTCTTTCAGACTTCTCATTCCCACATATTTTGATGTGCGCTGATTGACAACCAGACCGGGCACTTATATCTATAATAGTCATGATCCTTAATTGGCACGATTCATATAAAGCAAGACTAACCGATGCCCGTACAGCACTTTCCCGGATCAGGAGGGGGGCGCGGGTTTTCATCGGTTCAGCGTGCGGTGAGCCACAGCTCCTGGTCCAGACCCTCATCGATGTGGCTGAAAACCTCGCGGACACAGAGATCATTCACTTTCTGGACCTCGGTATCGCCCCCTACACCGATGAGAAGTTTGATGCAAACTTCCGCCACAACGCCCTGTTCATCGGGGCAAGCACCAGGGCAGCCATCAAGGAAGGCAGGGCAGACTACACGCCTATCTTCCTTTCCGAGATCCCCCTGCTCATGGAAAGGGGGAGCATGCACATCGATGTGGCGCTGATCACGGTGTCCTCTCCGGACAATAATGGCTATGTGAGCCTGGGGATCTCAGTGGACATTACCAAGACCGCAGCCGAGGTCGCCCAATACGTGGTGGCCGAAGTGAACCCGAACATGCCCCGCACGCTGGGCGACAGCTTTCTTCACGTAAGCGAGATCGATGCCTTCGTGGAGAACGATGTCCCCCTGCTGGAGTTCGTGCAGAAGGCACCCGGAGATATTGCCAAGGCAATCGGTGAAAATATTGCGGATCTTATCGAGAACGAATCAACCATCCAGACAGGTGTGGGAAAGATACCTAACTCAGTATTTCCCTACCTCATGAACAAGAGGGACTTGGGTATTCACACCGAGACATTCACCGAGGGGCTCATCGATCTTATCGAGGCGGGTGTTATCACCTGCAGGAAGAAGTCCTTGCATCCGGGAAAGATCGTCTCCGCCTTCTGTATGGGAACAAGACGGCTCTATGACTATGTGCACAACAACCCACTCTTCGAGTTCAGACCGTGCAAGTATGTCAATGACCCCTATGTAATCGCCCGAAATGACAGGATGGTCTCCATCAATTCCGCGCTTACCGTGGATCTTACCGGGCAGGTATGCTCCGATTCTTTAGGCTTTGAATTTTATAGCGGCATCGGCGGGCAGGTGGACTTTGTACGAGGTTCCGCCATGTCTAAGCGTGGCAAATCCATCATGGTGCTGCCATCCACTACTGATGATGGAAAAGTGTCCAGGATCGTACCATATCTCTCTGCCGGCAGTGGGGTGGTCGTCACCCGGGGAGACATCCATTATGTGGTCACGGAATACGGGGTTGCCTATGTGCATGGGAAATCCATACGGGATCGGGCCATGGTGCTGATTAATATTGCACATCCAAAATTCCGCGAGGAGCTGCTGGAAGCGGCAAAAAAACAAGGTTATATTTACAAGGACCAGATCCTCCCGGTTGTACTCTATCCGAGAGAGTATGAAACCTACTGGACCGACAAGAAGGGGACCGAAATCTTCTTCCGCCCGGTAAAGGCCACGGATGAACGGGCCATCCAGGACAAGATGTATGCGCTGCCGGAGCAGGACATCTATACCCGGTTTTTCCAGAACCTTAAATCATTCCCCCATAAGATTGCCATGCCGCTTTCTGCAATTGATTACAACGACAAGATGGCCATTGCCGCAGTCACCGGGAAAGAGGAACCCGAGAGCAGGGAGCAGATCGTGGCTGTTGGCCATTACATACGTGAACCCCAGACCAACTATGCCGAGGTCGCCTTCACCACCCACCAGGACTGGCAGAACAGGGGCATCGGAACGTTCCTCTTGCAATACCTTATCCGAATCGCCAAAGAGAAGAATATCAAAGGGTTCACTGCGGACGTCCTGGCACGGAACACCCCCATGATGAAGGTATTCTCCAAGGCCGGATACCCCCTTAAGACCCACCTGGAATATGGTGTATATGAACTCGAGATCCCCTTCACCGGTGAGGGGAGCAAGGACGAGCTTTAAGGTTTAAGCACATTAAGACATGTGGTGCAGTGGAATAATCAGATCGGTAGGACGATGGTAAAGGTGCTTCCCTTTCCCAAAGTACTGCTCACCGTGATTTCCCCTCTGTGGGAAACGGCAAATGCCTTAGCCAGAGTAAGACCAAGACCCACGCCATCCTCAGAACGACTCTTGTCGCATCTATAGAATCGTTTGAATATGTGAGGGAGATCTTCAAAAGAGATCCCGATCCCTGTATCTTTTATTTTGATCGCAACCATGTTGTTATCTTCCTTCATAGAAATAGATACTTCTCCACCTGATGGAGTGTATTTTAAGGCATTGTCCAGGAGGTTTGCAATTATTCGCTGGATTTTATGGATATCGCCTCTTATATGGCATGTTTCAGGAATGTCTATTATGAATTTAAGGTTTTTATCTTCTGCAAGAGGATGGAAAAGCTCATATGCCTTCCGAACAACTTCTGTAATATCAATTTGCTCCATGTGCAGCTTTGTCGCACCTGCCTCGGCTTCTGAAACATCAAGAATCGTATTGATCATTTGCATGAGATGATCGCATTCTTCCAAAATCCGGGCAGTAGAAGCATCATGGTGATTGTCACGATTTCCCGTGTATAAGTTATTCTCTGCTATGACTCGAATTCGTGCTATGGGTTTTTTCAGATCATGGGCAATGTCGTCCATTATGTTTCTGATACCGGTAACCAGGGCATTAATGCGATCCAGCATGTAATTAAAGGTGCTGGCAAGTCGTGTTATCTCGTCGGCCCCTGTACTGACGGAAACACGTTGTTCAAGATCACCCTTTGAAATACTCAGGGCTGTTTGCGTGACTTCCTCTACACCCTGCAGGGCGTGCCTGCCCATGAGCCATCCTGTACACGTTGCAAATGGTATAACCAGGACCATGACAATGCCGAATACGGTCCGGAATATCCTCAGGAACTCCTCATCCTCTTCCAATTTCTCGCCTATCTGCATGACAAGCCCGGGACCGATCACGCTATAAACGCTGCGGGCCTTGAGCTCCCTACCGGGTTTTTCCAGGGTCTCAAAAAAATGAGGGGAACCGTTCTTGAGATGCGCCAATGCAGCATATGATACTTTGACATTTTTCCATGAGGCCATGTTAGATGAGAAGAACACTTCCCCGTCAGCGGTGAAGAGTCGAAAAAAAGTGTCTGCTACTCCGTGTGCCTCTGAATCAATGATAATCTCGTTTTTAAGTTCACTGAGCCCTTTTATTTTTAAGATAGATGCATACTCGTGAATGTTTCCCAAAAGGTGCTGATCGCGGTTATGCTGTATCTCGGAACTGATTATGAAATAAAAAACGAGAAAGGCGATAAAAGATGAAATGGTAAATATCGCTGTATAATGTACAGCCAATCTAAACGCGAGGGTATGTCTCAGGTTAAAAGTCTTCTTTAAGAACATAGCCGACACTACGCACGGTATGGATGAGCTTACTCTCGAAATTATTATCGATCTTATCCCTTAGCCTGCATATCCGCACTTCAACGACGTTCGTATGAGGGTCAAAATTATAATCCCATACATGTTCCATTATCATGGTTTTAGTAACAACATTTCCGACATTACGCATGAGATATTCAAGCAGGGAGAATTCAAGAGGCTGGAGTTCTATCTTCTCTTTGCCGCGCATAACTTTCCGGGTGAGAAGATTCATTGTGAGGTCCCTCACCTGGAGGGTATGCGGCTCGGAAATGCCGCTGGATCTTCGGATCAGGGCCTGAATGCGGGCCAGAAGTTCTGAGAAGGCGAAAGGCTTGGTCAGGTAATCGTCACCGCCTGTCTGGAGGCCTCTTACCCTATCATCCACAGAGCGTTTTGCGCTTAAGATAAGCAAAGGGATATTATTTTTCTTTTTCCGCAATCCTTCTATAAGCGTCAACCCATCGAGCTTGGGCAACATAATATCGATTATTGCTGCATCGTAAGATTCGCTCAGCGCCCTATGAAGGCCTGTTTCTCCGTCATAAGCCTGATCCACGGCAAAACCGGCCTCACGCAACCCGCTTGCAATGAAGGACGCTATTGTCTCGTCGTCTTCAACCAGTAATATTCTCATCATTATTCACTCCTTAAGAATATCACATTCTGCTTGAATCAGAATAATTTTTGTTCATAACACAGTTCGTAAAGGAACCATAGGGTATGATAACCGACTCTGCGACGCTGAACACCTCTGTCTTATCTTCTGACATTGCAATTACGTTTGCACAAACATCTGAGAGACCAAGCATGATAAAGACCATGAATATGAAGAGTATCAGTATGATTACGATAATGATCTTTATAGCCACCGTGTTCTTGGATTTATCCATGCATCCCGCATTCTTTAAATATATTTTATCAAGACATACCTACTCATTAGATGTTTTAAGCTTGCCGGCAGATTACAGAAAAATTACTAATTTGTAATATTTGGTCCTTTATCTTTTTTAATTTCGAAATTTCGCTTAAACCCTTCGACAATATGAGAACAAGAAGAGATGAGCCATCGGTAATGACGGCAACTATGCACGTCAGAGTGATTCTTCTTCTGATGGTGAGTATGTTCGTTATCCTCACTGGTCAGGCAGGACGTGAACTGCTGCCGCCTGATGATCTACGTGAAGTTGAAATTGCGCGGGAGATGTATGAGGGAGGTGACTATATCATACCACACCTCGCAGGGCTTCCCTTTGTTGAGAAGCCATCAGGATTCCAGGCCGTTGTCGCTACCATCTTCAAAGTCATTGGTGGGCCGAGTGCTGATGCAGCACGTTTTACTGCTGCAGCCTTCGCCCTTATATCTATCACTGCTGTTTTTCTTCTCGGACGGCAAATAGCGGGGGTAGAAGGTGGTGCTTTTGCAGCAGCCATACTGGCACTCTCTCAGAGATTCTGCCGTACGGCACACGAGGTCCTTCTTGACAATGCTTTGACTGCTGCAGTCGCCCTCACGATCATCTTCACCTGGATTGCCCTCGAGTCGGATATTCCGCGCAAAAAGCGTCTTGCCTATGCCGCAGCAGGTTTTTTTCTTGGAGTAAGTTTCCTATTCAAGGGATTTGTCGGATTAGCCATCTTTGGTTCAGGTTTCATTCTCTATATTATTGTAAGCAGGCGGTTTGGTGAGCTTCGTCACATTTTCCGGCTTCTACCGATCATTGCCTTTCTCGTACCTTTTTTAAGCTGGACTGTGCCGTTCCTCTTATACGCCCCTCCCAATCTTATTCGGGAGTTCTTTATCACCAACCACTTCTATCGTTTTATGTCCGGATATATGAGCCATCAACGGCCGATATACTTTTACATCATAAACATCTGGCCGGATTTTGCTCCAGGGTCGATCCTGCTGCCATATGCAACCTGGTTAGCCTGGAAGACGAGAAAGGAACGGGAAGGTCGGGCCGGTATCTTCCTCCTTTCCCTCTTTATTGGCCCATTGCTGGTTCTCTCTGCTTCTTTGGCAAAAGACAGCGTTTATTTGCTCCCAGTGCATCCGATACTTGCACTGCTTGTTGCCTGGAGTATGGTAAAGCTTTTATCGCCGTCAAGTCGTGGTATGAGGATTCTTATCTGGGGAACAACCTGCACAGCCATCCTTGCTGCAGGCATCATAATGTGTATAAACGGCTATCTTGGAGGCAGTGCCTTATCAATAATATTGGCAGGCATAATTTTCTTCTCTACCTCGGCGGTATGCATACTCTTGATCAGACGCGAGGACTTTAAATGGGCCGGCTTCTGCATTGCCATCCTTTTTGTACTGGGATGGAGCCTCTGGTTCATCGGCCCAATTTCGAAAACTGAAGTGGCAAAAAACAGCATACGCCAACCCATGATGGAAGTCTTGTCCCTGGTGAAGAACCGGGATATTGTACTTTACAAAACGGATGACGGCATCCGTGGCGCAGCAAGTTTCTATCGAAACAGGACAGCGCAAGAAATCAGATCTCCGGCAAGACTGGTTGCATGCCTTGCGGATGATCCTGACAAACATGTTGCCTTAATCTCCTGGCATAACAAAGACATACTCCCACCTGAGTTGCAGAAGACTGGACAAGATATGGGTGTGAATCTTCAAATCAAGGCACACATAGGCTTCGGCACACATTACCTGCTGCTTATCGAAGCAGTACCAAAGGTCAGTGAGGAACAAGTGGCATTCAAACAAAAGGATTCTTAGTCAGACTGTTATTGGATGAGAAAGTTGAGTAAGGGGGCAAATGCCCCCTTAAATGTTTATTTCTTTTCCTTGTGAAAGATGAGCACAAAGGGTGCTGCAATATAGATTGATGAATAGGTGCCTGTGAGTACCCCGATAAGCATGGCAAAGGCAAATCCGTGGATCACATCGCCACCCATGAGATAAAGACAGAGCACAACAATAAAAACTGTCATGGAGGTGAGTATGGTTCTGCTCAAGGTCTGGCTGACGCTGTCGCTCATCAGGCTCGCCAGGTCGTACGAGCCTGACTGCTTCTTCATATTCTCCCTGATCCTGTCAAACACGACAATGGTATCGTTCAGGGAATAGCCTAAGAGGGCGAGTAATGCCGCAATCACGGTCAGAGATATCTCTTTGCCCGTTAACGAGAAGATGCCCACCGTGAGCGTGATATCATGCACAAGAGATAATATTGCCCCGATGGAAAAACTGAACTCGAATCTCCACCAGATAAAGGCAATAATGCCGATGCATGCATACAGACATGCGAGGAAGCCCTTGTTCTGAAGATCCTTGCTCACCTCACCGCCGACCACTTCGGCCCTTCTGATGTCTACCTTGTCCTTGCCGAAGGTTGAGAAGAGGACATTCTGGATCTTTGTGGACTCGTTCTCCTTGGGGCTGCTCTGAACCTTTTGCATGCGGATGAGGTACTCATTACCCTGCGTATTGGCACTCGTGATACTCTGTATCCGTGCATCCTGAAAACCTAATGTAGCAAGGGCCTTTCTCAACTCCGCGGTCTGCACGGATTTTTTAAAGGCAACCTGCATCTCGAGCCCGCCTGAGAAGTCGATCCCCAGGTTAAGCCCTCTCCAGAAAAATATGGATATCAAGCCTATTGCAATGAGAACTCCCGAGAAGACATAGGCATATTTTCTATAACCGATGAAATCAATTCGTGTACCTGGTCGTATGAGCTCCATGGATTCCTCCTCTAGATACTGATCCGCTCGATTTTTCTGTTATTGACAAACCACTCCATGATCCACCTGGAGAGTACGAGGCACGTAAACAGCGTAGCCAGAATACCAACAGATAAGGTGACCGCGAAGCCCTTGACAGGTCCTGTTCCGAACTGGAACAGGACTAATGCAGCGATCAATGTTGTGATGTTGGCGTCGAAAATGGCGGAGAAGGCATTCTTGAATCCCGCCTCTATAGCCATTTTGGACGTCCTACCGAATCTCAGTTCCTCGCGTATGCGTTCAAACACGAGGATGTTGGCATCTACAGCTATGCCTATGGTAAGACCCATGCCCGCAATACCCGGCAGTGTGAGTACTGCACCCAATATCGCCATAACACCAATGATGATTATCATGTTCCATATTAATGCGAAATCAGCTAATGAACCCGACCACCTGTAGTAGATCACCATGAATACGATAACCAACAAACCACCCACAAAAGCCGCATGAACACCCATTCTTATGGAATCCCTACCCAAGGAAGGTCCTACAGTCCGCTCTTCCAGGATATCTACCGGAGCCGGGAGAGCGCCAGCCCGGAGAACGAGAGCCAGATCCCTGGCCTCCTCATCGGTAAACCTCCCCTCGATCATGGCCTTGCCTCCTGCTATGGCATCACGGATCACAGGTGCAGAGTAGACCTTGCCATCCAGCAAGATCGCCAGCTTTTTACCCACATTCTCCCTGGTGACCTGCTCAAATATTCGTGCACCATCAGAGTTAAAGGATATGGAGACATAGGGCTCATTGTAAGTGGCCTTGATACTGACCCGTGCATCATCAATCATACTGCCGTTGAGCACGGCCTGCTGCCGGAGCAAAATAGGCTGGCGGCCGTCCTTCATGTATGCGACATAGTCCCCCTCGGGCACATCTCCTGCGAGAGCCTTCTCAACGGGATGTTCATCATCCACCAGTTTGAATTCGAGGGCCGCAGTCTTGCCGATGATCTTCTTTGCCTTTTCCGGGTCAGTAAGGCCCGGGATCTGTACGACGATGCGTCCGTCCCGCTCCGGGATTGTGGACGTCTCGCTGATACCAAGCCCGTTGATGCGGTTTCGGATAACCTCGAGGGCCTGTTCATCAGCCTGGTCCTTTATCTTTTGTGCTTCTTCGGCTTTTATCTGGTAGGTGATAGTCATCAGGCCCTCTTCACTTTTCTTATCCACTTCTATCATGTAAGGGTAGGAATCGCCCATAAGCTTTGATAGGGCATCATAATCTTCCTGGCTCCTGACTTGTACGGCAAGCTTGTCCGGCTGTACAAATACGACCTTGCTGTAGCGAATACGTGCAGTTATCATCTGAGGCTTTATATCGCCTGCAATAACGCCGATCCTTCCTTCCACTGCCTTGGCCGATTCCACCCTCAGTACCATGTGGATTCCGCCCTTGAGGTCAAGGCCCAGACTTACCTTTGATTTCGGTCCGATCCAGCCTTGGGGCAACTCCGCATCCCCGATCAGGCTGGGAATCGCAAAAAGCAATCCGATGACCAGCACCACCAGGATGAGTATCCCTTTCATTTTAAATGTTTCCATTATAACCCCCGCAATTATTTTTGAGGCGCATCCGTGCTCTTCTTATGCGCGATGAATTCTTTGGAAACCTTAATCTTTATCTTATCTCCGACATCAAGGGTGAGCACATTGTCTGCGACACCAACTACCTTACCATGAATACCGCCGCTCGTGATTACATCATCCCCCTTCTCGATACTCTCAAGCATCTGCTTGTGCTCTTTGGCCTTCTTCTGCTGCGGCATGATCAGGAGGAAATAGAATACGATAAAGATAAGGATCAGAGGCGCCACGCTCATGAGAAAGCTCATTGAGTCACCACCTCCAAACCCTGCTGCATATGCAACGCTATTCATCGTACATCTCCTTAACCTTTTTTTTCAAATTATCAAAATTTTGTTCCCTAATGGAATGCCGTATATCTGACATTAATTCAAGATAGAAATGCAAGTTATGAATGGTATTCAGGATGGAACTCAATATTTCTCCTGATACGAAGAGGTGCCGCAGGTATGCCCGGGAGAAATTCCTGCATGTATAACACATACATCCCTCATCAGGCGGATTTGGGTCCTGCCGGTATTTCGCCTGTTTCAACGACATCTTCCCTTTTCTGGTGAAGAGCATCCCATTTCTGGCATTCCGCGTCGGCAGGACGCAGTCGAACATGTCGACCCCGCGTGCAACCGCCTCTACGATGTCAACGGGTGTACCCACACCCATGAGGTACCGTGGTTTGTTATCAGGCAGATGGATTATGGTCTCTTCTAACATGCTCACCATAGTTTCATGCCCTTCACCGACCGAGAGTCCCCCTATAGAATATCCGTCGAAGGGCAGCGCGGTGAGGTCCTTTGCGCTTTTCTCCCTCAGATCAGGATACATACCCCCCTGGACAATGCCGAAGAGGGCTGCATCGCCCTTTCTTGCATCGAGACTCCTTCTGGCCCACAGGCTCGTCCTGTCGACCGAGTCTTCCACATAGTCCTTTGGACTTGGAAAGGCTACACACTCATCCAGGCACATCATAATATCCGAGCCCAGATCCTCCTGAATCTGAAGGGCCTTCTCAGGGGTGAGTATCCTGCGGCTTCCGTCGATATGAGAGGCGAACTGAACTCCTTCATCCATGATCCTGACAAGCTTGGCAAGGCTGAATACCTGGTATCCACCGCTGTCAGTGAGGATGGGTTTATCCCAACCCATAAAGTTATGAAGGCCTCCAAGATCTTTGATGAGCCCTTCTCCGGGCCTTAGATGCAGGTGATAGGTGTTTGACAGGATGATCTGCGCACCAAGAGATTCGAGTGCATCGGGTGTCATGGCCTTGACCGTGGCCGCAGTCCCCACGGGCATGAAAACAGGACTATCCACATCGCCGCGACGGGTTTCGATTTTTCCGCATCGGGCAAGGCCGTCAGTGTATTCCGTACTATATCTAAATGATGAGCATGGCATCGCCATAGCTGAAAAACCTGTACTTTCGCTCAACAGCCTCTTTATAAGCCTTCATGATAAGATCATGCCCGGTAAAGGCACTGACCAGCATCAGGAGTGTCGAGCATGGGAGATGAAAGTTCGTGATCAAGGCTTGGACTGCCTTGAAGGCAAACCCGTTATAGATGAATATGTCGGTGGTCCCATTACCCGGAGTGATCTTCCCTTGTGTGTGCATGAGATGCTCCAGCACCCGGGTGGTCGTGGTACCCACAGCAACGATTCTCCTCCCTTGCATCATGGCCTCATGGACGGAATTGGCCGCCTGTTCAGTCACGATAAAATCTTCAGGGTGCATGATATGTTCTTCCACAGACCCGGCTCGTACCGGGATAAAGGTGCCAAGCCCGACATGTAAGGTTACAAAGACAAGCTCTACGCCTAATGATTCGATCCGGCCAAGCATTCCTTGCGTGAAATGGAGACCTGCCGTAGGAGAAGCCACAGATCCGTCATACCGGGCATATACAGTCTGATACGCATCGGAATCCAGCGGTTCGGGTTCCCGGTCGATATAAGGCGGCAACGGCACCCTGCCCAAGCTCAATACCCTCTCCTCATCAGAGAAAATCACCACATAATCCTTACCATCCCTCTTCTCGACCAGTGCTTCAAGGTTGTCTACAAACCTGAGTACGGATCCTAATTTCGGGGGCTTCGATGCATTGATCAGACATTTCCACCTGGATCCATCAATTTTTTTGAGTAGGAACACCTCTACCGCACCCCCCGTTTCTTTGGTACCTATGAGGCGTGCAGGGATCACCTTCGTATTGTTCATCACAAATACATCACCCGGATATAAATAAGAAAGGATGTCATCAAACTGAGAGTGAACGATGGCGCCGGTGCTTCGATTGATTACAAGTAGCCGCTCCTTCCCTCTTTCCACCGGGTACTTGGCAATGAGATCCTTGGAAAAATGATATAAGAACCGGGAGGTTTCCACTGGTGCTACATCCCTATAATATGTCTGCCCAGGTATATGATGAGAACCCCTGCGAATGCCGCAATGATGCCGACAGCCTGCAGTCTGGAATCAGGTACTGTATGAAGGAGCTGGGCAAAGGACTTCATCTTGCTTGGGAAAAGGATATAAGGTACCGCCTCAATAACTAAAACCATGCCTAAAACGCTTAAGAAGTAACCCATATTGCTATGGTCTTATATCCAAGATGAGATCAGAACGTCAATCATGGAAGGAAAGTACAAAGTCTATACCTCACTAAAGTGAGGTATAGACTTCTTATGGCGGGAGCGACGAGACTTGAACTCGCGACCTCCGGCGTGACAGGCCGGCGTTATAACCAATCTTAACTACGCCCCCTTACTTCCTCATCGGCTTGGTAGGCGGAACAGGGATTGAACCTGCGACCTTCGGCTTGTAAGGCCGACGCTCTCCCGACTGAGCTACCCGCCCTGAATCTTTTTACAATCAGAAAGAATTACTTGTTTACGACTTCCTTAAAAGCCTTACCAGGCCTGAAACGCGGAGCTTTGGATGCCTTAATCTTGATGGTCTCTCTGGTCCTGGGATTGACTCCCTGCCGTGCCGCCCTCTGAGCAACATCAAATGTTCCAAAACCGACTAATGTAACCTTGTCCCCCTTCTTCAGTGCAGACTGGATGGCCTCTGTAGTGGCATTTATCGCCTTCTCGGCTGCTGCCTTGGGGATCCCCGCCTTATTTGCCACAACGGATATCAATTCTGTCTTCGTCAAAGCATACCTCCTATAAATGATATTTGTTTTCCCATGCCCAAGTGCTCCTGAAAAGTAACAACATTTAGAATGGCTGTCAATAGCTCAGTTGAGGGCACATGCGATTATCTGGTCCATGTGCTCTACAAGATGGACCTGCATTCCACGTAATATATCATTGGGGGTCTCAAACAGATCTTTCTCATTATCTATAGGGATGAGAACCGTCTGTATGCCTGCCTCTTTAGCGGCCAGCAGCTTCTCTTTCAGGCCGCCGACAGGCAGGACCCTCCCACCCAGGGTCAGCTCACCGGTCATGGCAAGCTGGTTTTTAACACTCCTCCCGGTCAGGGCGGATACGATGGAAGTAGCCATGGTAATACCTGCGGATGGACCATCCTTTGGAACCGCACCTTCGGGGATATGAATATGGATGTCGATTGTTTGATAAAAATCCTTATCAAGCCCAAGCTCTTTTGCACGCGACCTTACATAACTCATTCCTGCCTGGGCGGACTCCTGCATGACATCACCCATCTTGCCGGTGAGCAGCAGCTTGCCTTTTCCCGGCATCACGGTGGTCTCCACCCTGAGGAGTACACCCCCTGCCTCAGTCCAGGCAAGGCCGTTCACAACCCCTATATAATCCTTCTTCTCACGGATTGGGCGGCGGAATCGCGGCACACCCAGAAGGCCGTGAACCTTTTTATCGGTGATCTTTATCTGCTGCTTCGCATCACCTGAGATGATCCCCTTGACGAGCTTCCTGCATACAGAGGATATCTCCTTTTCCATGTTCCTTACACCTGCCTCGCGGGTGTACTCATTGATGATCGTGTTGATGGCTTTTACAGAAAAATCAATACCTCTCCCATCCAGGCCGTGGAGCCTGAGCTGTTTGGGTAGTATATGATGGGTTGCAATCTTTAGCTTATCATATGATGTGTAGCCTTCGAGTTGGATCAGTTCCATTCGGTCAAGCAGCGGGGGTGGTATTGAATATGTGGTGTTGGCAGTCGTGATGAACATCACCTTGGAGACATCATAATCCGCATCCAAATAATGATCATTGAAGGTGTTGTTCTGTTCGGGATCAAGTGCTTCTAAGAGGGCGGCAGATGGATCACCCCGAAAATCCACGCTCATTTTGTCCACCTCATCCAGGAGAAACACCGGGTTTGACGTCCCCGCGCGCCTTAAGCCCTGGATGATCTTCCCCGGCATAGCACCAATGTAGGTGCGTCTGTGGCCCTTTATCTCGGCCTCATCGCGAATACCGCCCAATGAGACCCGCACAAATTTCCTTCCAACGGCTCTGGCTATGGATTTGCCCAGCGATGTCTTCCCCACACCCGGCGGTCCCACCAGACACAGGATAGGCCCCCTTATGGTACCTACCATCTGCTGGACGGCGAGATATTCTAATATGCGCTCTTTCACCTTGTTCAGTCCGTAGTGGTCTTCATCCAGGATCTGTTGAGCGAACTTGATATCCTTCTTGTCTTCAGTGATCTCATTCCAGGGCAGTGCAAGGAACCAATCCACATAGTTCCTTATGACGGTCGCTTCTGCACTCATAGGGGGCATCATACGCAGACGTTTGAGCTCTTGAGATACCTTCTCCCTGGCATGTGAAGGCAGATTCTTATTTTTAAGCTGCTTCTCCAGGGCGGATACTTCGTCCTCAATGCTCTCCATAGGGATGTGTTGAGGCTGCATCTGCTCGAAGACCGAGCTCTTTTTACCGGCAGCGGCCTTCTGCCGTGCCTGCTCCCGCATGCTCGACTGGATCCTTGCAATATCGATTTCTGTCTGGAGAAATCCATAGACCTTCTCGATCCGTGATTCTATATGGTTATCCTCCAGGATTTCCTGCTTTTTCTCTGTCTTGAGTGTCGTGTAAGACACAACCATATCACAGACCATTCCCGGATCATCCTGGCATTCCATCTTTGCAACAACATCGGAAGCGATATCAATTCCGTAGATCTCGCAGTATTCCTTAAACGATTCTACCACAAGACGCCTTAAGGCCTCCGCCTCGTGCTCATCGGCAATGAAGTCTATAAACTGTTCAGTTGCAGCAAAGAGCTGGTCCTTATCATAGAGGATATTCTTGATGTGCTGGCGGCTCTTTCCCTCGATGAAAACCTTTATGGACCCGTTGGGCAACCTGAGCAACTGGAGGATGGCTGCAGAGACACCCACTGCGTATAAGCTCTCCTGTTGTGACTCAGCAGGGGCGAATCGTCTCATGCAGCAGACGAGGATGTCCTCCTTGCCATCAAAGGCGGCGCTCACCACCTTGGCGGTATTCTCATTCTCAATGAATAGCGGGATAATTGTATGGGGGAATACCACGATGTCTTTCAGAGACAGCAGGGGAAAGACATGCTCTGATGCCTCAATCTTCATAACCTAAAGCTCATGCCTGAGAGGTTTTTCTCTCGTATACGATGATAGGCGGCTTCCCCTTCAAAACTACATCCTGGCTGATGATACACTCCTTGACACCTTCCATGTCGGGGATATCGTACATGATATCGAGCATAATCCCTTCCATGATGGACCGCAAACCTCTTGCTCCGGACTTGCGTTTCATGGCCTCCGTCGCTACTGCCTTCAGGGAGTCTTTGGTGAACGTGAGGTCCACTCCTTCGAGCTTCAGCAGCGCCTGGTACTGCTTCACAAGTGCATTCTTAGGCTCGGTGAGGATGGTAATGAGGGCATCTTCATCAAGTTCATGAAGCGTGGAAACAACAGGCATACGACCGACAAACTCGGGTATCATGCCGAACTTGATGAGATCTTCGGGCTGGACGTTTTTCAGAATCTCGCCGATGTCATGCTCTTTTTTGCCGGGGATCTCAGCAACAAAACCGATAGTCTTCTTGTCTAATCTCTGCGAAATTATCTTATCGAGGCTAATGAATGCCCCTCCGCAAATAAAGAGGATATTGGAAGTGTCGATCTGGATAAACTCCTGCTGGGGATGTTTGCGCCCGCCTTTGGGCGGGATCGAGGCCATGGTACCCTCAATCATCTTGAGCAGGGCCTGCTGCACGCCCTCGCCGGATACATCTCTGGTTATGGATGGATTGTCGCCCCTCGAGGCAATCTTGTCGATCTCATCGATATATACAATGCCTTTCTGGGTGCGCTCTACATCATAGTCGGCGTTCTGGAGGAGGTTCACAATGATGTTTTCAACATCCTCCCCGACATATCCCGCCTCGGTGAGGGTAGTGGCATCGGCTATCGTGAAAGGTACATCAAGGATTTTCGCCAAGGTCTGCGCAAGCAGGGTCTTGCCGCTTCCTGTGGGGCCGATAAGCATGATGTTGCTCTTGCTTATCTCCACACCGCCGATGTTGGTATTTGATTCAATCCGTTTATAATGGTTATGCACCGCCACGGACAGGATGCGCTTGGTCATCTCCTGGCCGATAACGTACTCGTCAAGAACTTCCTTGATCTCAGAAGGCTTGGGGATATTTGATGATGTACTGAAATGCCGGTACTCCCCTTCCTCTTCCGCCAAGATCTCGTTACAAAGGGCGATGCACTCATCACAGATGTATACGTCAGGACCCGCAATGAGCTTCCGGACCTCTTCCTGCGATTTACCGCAGAAAGAGCACCTCAGTCCGGGTCTGTAGTGATCATTAATTTTTGGCATCCGCCTTCTCCCCTTCTTTCTCCTTGGTGGATCTCTTAAACATGACGTGATCTATTATACCATACTTTTGTGCATCTGTCGCATCCATGAAAAAATCACGCTCTGTATCAGCCCCTACCTTATCTATAGGCTGGCCGGTATGCTTAGACAATACCTTGGTGAGTGCATCCTTGAGCCGCAACATCTCTGCAACCTGGATATTCACGTCCGTGACCTGCCCCTGTACTCCACCTAAGGGCTGATGGATCAAAATGCGCGAATGGGGCAAAGCATAGCGCATTCCGGATTCTCCGGCCGCGAGAAGCACTGCGGCCATGGATGCAGCCTGTCCAATACACATAGTGCTCACTTTGGGTTTTATGAATTGCATGGTATCATAAACAGCCATTCCTGCGGTAACAGATCCTCCCGGTGAATTGATATAGAAAAATATATCCTTATCCGGGTCTTCTGATTCCAGAAAGAGGAACTGAGCTACCAGCAGATTCGCAATATCGTCGTTAATATCGGTGCCCAGCATGACAATTCTGTCCTTGAGTAGCCGGGAATAAATATCGTAAGATCGTTCACCTCTACTCGTTTGTTCCACTACTATCGGGACCAGTGTCATCCTTATTCTCCTCAATCCTGTCCACCTCTACTATGGTGGAATTGGCTATGATATAATCATACACCTTATGCTCCAAGATGCCAAATCTCATCTCTTCCAAACTTCCCCTTTCTTCAAAGCTCTTCCTTACAGCATCAGGGGTCATAGAGTACTTTTCGGCCATTGATGCAATTTCCTTTTCCAAATCTTCATCAGTGGCCTCAATGGCATTTGCCTTCGCAATGGCCTCTATAAGCAGTGTCGTCTTTACGAGCTTCTCAGCTGATGTCATGGTCTCTTCCCTTAAGGCCTCACCGTCGGGATATATATCCTGCATCCTGATACCCTGCGACGAAAGCCTTTGAGATATTCCCTGGAGCATCATAATGGCCTGATACCTTACCATGGACTCGGGCACATCAAACTTGTTTGCCTCCATGAGCCCCTCTGAAAGCTGTCTCTCCATGTAAGCCCTGGCATCGGCTTCAAGCCGCCCGATAAGATCCTCCCGGACGGCATTATTGAGCTCATCCATGTTCTGTACGTCCTTATGAACCATCTTGGCGAATTCGTCATCCAGCTCCGGCAATTCCTTTTGCTTTATTCCATGGACCTGAATCTTGATATGGGCGGTTTTGCCCCTCATGTCTTCCAGAAAATGGGCCTCAGGAAAGGTGATGTCCGCCTCTTTGGCATCTCCGGCCTTAAGCCCCAGGACCTCGTTCTCAAGTCCCGGAAATGCGCTCCGGACACCGGCCTCGATCGTAATCTTCTCGCGATTCAGCTTATCGTTTTCATCGCATGAGAGGTTAACGATGGCATAGTCACCTTTATTTACGATATATTCTGGGTCATCCACGTCCTTTACCGAGGCATAGGTCTCCTGCAGCTTGGTAATGACGTCATTAATGTTCTTATCTTCCACTGCGATCTTCGGCTTTTTTAACTCAAAGCCCGTATATACCTGGGGGGTAACTTCCGGTTTCACATCAAACTTGGCAGAAAATGTGAAATCCTCATTTTCTTTCGGCGGCTCGTTCTCGAACTCCGGGATAGAAACGACCAACAGGTTCTGTTCTTTTGCCGACTCTTCGAATTTCTCGCGGACAAGCTTGCGTGAAAGCTCGTTTACAATATAATCCTGATAGTACATCTTGATGACATGTCTTGGGGCCTTTCCCTTTCTGAAACCTTTTATTGCAACACCCTGGGCGATATCCCGGTAGATCTCTTCCGTAACAGCGGTGACTTCCTCTTTGGGTATGAACACCCTCATCTGCTTTTTAATGCTGTCAACATCAATAATTTCGACCTTCATCATGAATCCTTTCTCTATAAGCCTTTCGTGGCTATTCCTTTCTCATGTATCACATATTCAGGTCAATGGCTTTTTCTGTAGTGTTAGGCCCTGGAAGACTCTCTCCATATCTTTATGATATGTGTCATCTTCATTGAATACGATCAAAGGGGGACCGATGGTAAACTCCTTGCCCCCGTCACGCACCCCACACATCAGACAGATCTCGGATGTACTTTTCAGTGATGTGTAGACACTTCTCATATGTTTTGGCTCGATCCGTCTTGTGCGCATGGCACAGATAAGGTCGGGAATCCGCCATGCCGGATATACAATATAAAATCTTCCGAAGGGTCGCAAGAGCCCATATGATTTCTTGAGCAATGCATCAAGATCCAGCGATATCTCGTGCCTTGCTATGGCCTTTGATCTGTTGGGGTTGATCCTTCCTGTATCAATGGGCCTGTAAGGGGGGTTCGTTACTACTGCATCAACACTTGGTCCGGAATATTCTTTGATATCGCAGCAGACGATCCTGACATTGTCCGACAGGTTGGACCGCTCAATGGATCGCATGGACATCTCCACCAGGGTATCCTGGACCTCCACGCCGGTTACATGTAGCCCCTTCACTGCTGCCAGAAGTATGGAGACAACCCCTGATCCGGATCCGATCTCGAGTACTTCCGTCCCCGGGGCCTCTTCTACGAAGGCACCAAGCAGGTAGGCATCGAGGGAATACCGGTATCCCTTCTTTTTCTGCAGGATGGATAGGTTGCACCCTGAAAGGGTGTCGAGTGTCTCATCATTTCTCGGTCTGTAATTTTTCTTCATCCATCCATTACACTGCCGGATATCTCTTCAAGGATTTTGTACCTGACACAGGTGTCTATTCAGGTATAAGATCCTCAAATAGGCTTGGAGCCATGGCCATGACGTCATTGAACATAAGATATGCCAGGCGTCTGATCTCCCATTCAGCGGATTTTTCCAGGCGAAGCTCAAAGAAATGCCGTAAAGAACGGGCATTGACATAGACATAAGCAGCCGTGGACCACCCCACGGGCATGAGCCTTCTCAGCTCCTGGTTGCGCACCCCGAGTGACTGGAGCTCTTCATAGACCTCCATGGCATGCTTGTGCTCCCGGTCATAGGCCTCATAGACTTTCCTTACCTGGTCTTCGGATTCGATGTACTCCATTGCCGGGTAGATGAACAAATTCTTATTGGCCTTCACATACCTCGTGGAACGGAAGGTCCACCCGATACCGATGCGGTGACGGGTCCATTGGCCGGCCAGAGACTTGGATACGCCGGTCACATAGTAGACAAACTGCACGGCCTCAAGGCAGGTATGGTGGCCCCATGAGATAAGCTTTTTATTAAGCCTCAGGTCGTCCTCGTGGGTGCCTTCGGACTCATGGCTTTGCCTGGCTGTATAGGCAGGCAGCGTCTCGATCGTGACACCCTGGGATGCAATTTCTTCGATCGGCGTTGTTACACCGATGAGCTTTATCATGGGCTCTTCGTTTCTAAAGAGACTCTGCCTGAGATGTCTCCACCTTTCAATGTGTTCCAGCTCATGATTAAAATACTTCAAAATGGTCTCTCCTCCTCGCCATTTGTTGAAACCCTGTCACCCTGCCACACACCCCTGTAAGGTACTGCCTTACCCTCAATGGGGAAAAAGGCAATGCACAGGATGCGGAACCCCATCTGAATCTCCACCTCCATGAGCCCTTGATGCTTCATACCTACCGTGAGCTTCCCCTGATAGTTGGGAGATATAAAAGCCGTTTCCAGAGGGATGCCTGAACGGATCAGCGTCGTTCGCGGCCTGATATAAGCAAAAAGATCACCCGGCAAATTAATCTGCTCAATGGTCTGGAATAGCAGGTATTCACCCGGCTTGACAACGAACACCCCATCAGGAGAATCGATGATGTCCATGAGTTTCTCTATCTGAGGGGTGACCCTGCTGTCCCGCATGAGACGAGCAGCGCCTACGGGCCTGTATATGGCTCCCAGCCTTAGGTCCACGGTAGTACCCTCAATGCCGTCAATCTGGTCAGAGTCGAGATACTCGACAAGGGGTTTCTTTACACTTTTACCCGAAATATGATCTTCCACGCCAACACCGCCGCGGACCATCTCGATGATCCTGTCAGCCCCCAATACCATCTACAACCTCCTCTTCGATGTGTCTGAACTCATGAATAGTAAGGCATTCTCCATTGTCTCATCATGGATAATAATCTGTTCAACCGTCGTGCGGCTTAAGGAAAGCACATCCTTCCAGTATTGGTCGCGCTCAGGGATGGGCGAGTCATAGGGATGCTCGTAGACTACCCTGGTGATGCCAGACATCACGATAAGCTTTGAGCAGGTGATACAAGGCTCGAGCGTGCAATATATGGTTGATCCCTCGAGGCTGACCCCTTTTTTTGCTGCCAGTGATATGGCATTGGCCTCTGCATGGGCAGACCTGCACATATCATACTTCATGGCCTCGGGCCACTTGAGCGACCTCCGGAAACAAACCCTATCATCCATGCAGTGTTTTTGGCCCGGAAGAGAGCCGTTATAGCCTGTTGTAATGACCTGCTTGTCATTTACCACCACTGCACCAGTAGGCCTTGACAGACACGTTGAGCGTGATGCGGCAAGCTTGGCCAGCATCATGAAATATTCATCCCACGAAGGTCTCTTCTGATTCATACCGGCAGCCTCAAAACTTCTGATTATTAACCAACAGGTGGGCTCCATATAATACGAAGTCCTTGAACCTGTAAAGAATCAACAGGTACATTCCCATTAATAACTCACCATACCATGGACAAAGTCCTGACCATGCTATAAATATAATCATAAATAGGCTTTTTCGCCATGATGAACAAGAAATTTCGGATCATCAGAAGGTGCGTGAATGCTTGATGTAATCATCATCGGTGCAGGGTATGGCGGCATGGGCGTTGCAGCACTCCTTGCACGGTCGGGGCTCAAGATCATTGTTATTGAACAGTCAGCACTTATTGGTGGAAGGGCCAGCTATTTCACCGATGAGGACGGATACCGATGGGAATACGGAGCCCACTCCCATCGACTGGCTGAAAAGGGCATTGCCAACCAGCTATTTCTGCGTCTCAATGATGAGATTACCTTCATCCCAAGGGCAAACGATTCAAAACTCATTTATAAAAACCAGCTCTGGGACAGGCCCGAGGGACCGATCGGCTATATGAAGACACCCATGCTCTCTCTGATCGGGAGATTAAACCTGTTACGGCTTTTAGTAAAAATAAAACGGTCTGATCCCGGGCAGTGGTTTGACAGGACACTGGCCGATTTCTTTCACACATATTTCACGAACAGTGAGATTGAAGAAATACTGCCGCTGCTCGGTATGTCAGTTATGTGCCCGTATCCTGCCAAGGTCAGTGCCGGAGAGGTGATCGACTTTGTCAAACGGATGCTTACAGCTGGTGTCAGCGTTGGGGAGCCTGTAGGCGGATCTTCCCAGATATTCAAAAAGCTTCAGTTCCATGTGGAATCAGGTGGTAAAATTCATACTGAAGAAAAGGCGGCTGCGCTCATTATCGAACAAGGGGTAATCAAGGGTATCAAAACCAACAAGGGAGTCTATGAAACACAGCGGGTAATTTTCGCCGCGCGTCTACCCCTGCTCTTTGATCTTGCAGATAAGAACCTCTTTCCCAAAGAATTCGTGGCATACTGCGATTCTATAGAGAACAGCTCCTGTCTGAGCTTTGACTTCATCACCAACTATCCCGTCACCGACATCAAAGGCGGTATCCTGGGCATTGATATCCCCGTCTGGGCCCGTTTCCAGACAAACTCGGATCCAAGCTTTACCCCGCAGGGTAAGTATCTTTCCACCTGGGGGATCATGCTGCCCTGGGGATTCAATGGAGACCCTGAGGTGGTAAAGGCTACTGAGAAGAAGCTTAAGATCACCATCGCCCTTCTCTTCCCCCACCTGCTACCCAACCTGATCAAGGAACGCAGGCTCATTATACAGATAATGAATGGTAACGTCCTAACCCCCCGACATGCCAAGCCGCACAGACCCGATGTAGTGAGCGACTCCATAAAGGGGCTCTATTTTGTGGGTGATACTGTTCGGGGTGACGGCTGCTCTGGAGATATAAGCTTTTCTTCTGCCATGAAGGTCTCTGATATGATCCTCTCTGAAATGGGCCGGCATACTTGACCCCGAACCGTAACCAAATGCATCTCATGAAAGGACTATCCCCATGGGCCAGATAGCGGCTTTCTTCGACATGGACCACACAATCACCTGGAAGAATTCGGGCCTGTCATCAGTGCAGTACGCCCGCAAGCATGGGATGGTCCCCTTGGGCTTTCTTCTGCTGGGAATACTCAAGATTGGCCTCTATCGGCTTTCTCTGCTGAACATCGAGGAATGGTATGAGCGGAACATGGGGCTCCTTTCCGGATTGAGCCTTGCGGATATGGATCGATTTTCACAAGGTTGGTTCGAGGTCGCGATCAGGAAGTCTATTTACCGGGAGGCGGTAGAACTCATACGCCAGCATCAGATTAAAGGTCACCGTCTTGTTATCATCTCCAACTCCCCTCCCTTTTTTGTGAAGCCCCTGGCCGATGCACTTGACATCAATGAAATCATCACATCAAAAGTTGAAATGAAAGACGGCATTCTCACAGGCAAGCTCATCAAGCCCCTGTGTTATGGAAAGGGGAAAAAGGAATATGCCTTCAATTGGGCCAATGAAGAGAATATCGACCTTTCACAAAGCTATTTCTACACGGATTCATTCTATGACATTGATCTCCTGTATGAAGTAGGTTTTCCGGTAGCGACAAATCCAGATAGAAAACTCAGACAGGCAGCCTTGAAGAATAACTGGAAAGTCTTGGTTTTTAAAAGAGAACCAGCGTTTTTAGAAAATCGATGAGTATGAGTTTGAAAGGAAATACGGACCGAGGCATGTCGCCTGCGGCCCGCTATTTCATTAACAAAACAATTACAGGATATTAGAAATCATGAACACCGTGAGCATGGACTTCGATGGCAGTATTTCTCGGTGTGCACAGAATGTCTTTTGCACTGCTCCATCAAACCTGGACTTGGTGAAGTATAATCCCTTGAAGCTGTATATCATGTTCCCAAACTTATAGAGCAATCGGATAACCATCTTCAGGAGCTTTGACTCGCAGGGCTCATCCTGATCATCCACAACCGCCGGGCAAAGGCCGAGGTGCAAATACTTCACACCCTCTTTCTTGAAGACCTCCATGGCATGGCACATGAGGGGATAGAAGATCCCCTGCTTGAACTTGTTGCTGAACCGGGAGATGTTGGGCACATAGCTGACTACCTTGCCGTCCTTATAGAGCGGATCGAAGCAGATAAAGCCTACGAGTTCTCCATCATGGTATGCACAGAACTTTCTTGTACCTTCCTGGTATTCTTGGTCCATGGGGCGGATGAGAAAAACGACCTCGCGGTTTCTGACCTTGCGGGTCTTGAGCCATTCCTTGGTGAGCTGGTGGCACCCATCTTCTGAACAGTTCTCTTCTATCGTCACGCCCTCTTTCTTGGCATGATTTACCGATGTCCTCATGACCTGCTTCTTCTTGCCCTTGAGATCCCATTTCTCAAGATCAACGACTGATTCGATACCAAACTGGGTCGCGTAATACCCGAACTTTTCATGAAGAAATTCTCCCATGCCCTGAGAGATCTGGATAAAGGCCGTGTTTGTCCTATCCTTGAGAAACTCCCGGATGAGGAGTTCTCTATCTTTCACATCACAGACAGGGTCAGCAAGGACAAATCGCGTACCCCATTTCTTCCTGAAGGTGATGAACCCGACCCCTGACATATCGAAAAAGTGCATTTCTGGTTGCAGCATTGAAAAGGACAGGCAGTGATCACCGTATTTCCTGAGATAGGAGATCCTCTCATCAAATGTGAAGACATCAATCCCTGTACGGGTCCCGGGTCTATAATCATCTATGGAGATAACCTTGGCTGGGAAGAACTCCCCTGGACTATCTACGAGTGGTTTTACCTGCGCCATGGTACTCATATATTCATCTCTCCTTTTTTGTTATCCGTTCATGTCCTAGCGATTTTTCCCGAAACGCTCATGGCTTGTAACCCAATCCAGTGACGAGAGCGCACCAGCTAGCGAGATCTCTCCAGCCATCACTACGGCAGCTGCGATCTCGGCAAGCTTAAGAACCTTGCCTTGTCCGTAACAACCGAGAATCTCCAGACATTCTTTTTGTGTAGGAAGGCCGGTACCGCCGCCGTGGGTTGCCACGATGAGGGAAGGAAGCGTTATGGAGGCATAGAGGTCCCCTTCCGGTGTAATCTCTGTATAGATAAGCGTGGTAGTGGATTCGGCCACATTGGCCACATCCTGTCCTGTGGCAATGAACAATGCCGTCAGCGCGTTTGCCGCATGGAGTGCATTGCTCGATGAACCTGCCATGAAGGAGCCTAGGCTGGCTACCCTGCAGAGATGATCAAGCGTCTCGGGATCCACCCGCATATGCTGGATCATGACCTCTCGCGGAATAACGATCTCCGCCGTGACTCTCTTCCCCCGTGTGTTCATGGTATTGATCAAGGATGCCTTCTTATCGGTGGCGAAGTTCGATTCCATATAGAAATGGCGGACCGTATTTACCTGGGAGAGGATCCAGCTGCATGCCGTAAAGGTGGCCATGCTCACCATGTTCTGCCCTGCTGCATCGCCTGTGAAATAATTGAATCGCAGGTAGATGAACTTGCTCGCCTGGTACCTTTCTATATTGAGAAGCTTTGCAACCTTGGAGCAAGACTCAGCCTGCCCCTTGATTTCATCCATATGCTCATCGAGCCATGTCACGAAGTCCCTGGCCTCTCTGGCTGATTCGAATGCGAATGCAGGGGCCCTTTGCATGCGGTCTTCAACAACGGTGACAGTAACACCGCCGCACATATTGATGATTTTCATGCCCCGATTATAGGATGCAACCAGTGTCCCTTCACTGGCGCACAAGGGGATGAGGAACTCGCCTTTGGCATGTTCGCCATTGACCTTCAACGGTCCGGCAAATCCGAGGGGGATTTGTGCCACACCGGTAAAGTTTTCGATATTCCCTTTTGTTACGGCAGGATCAAAGGAATGATGCTTTACATGATGAAGGTGAACGCCGGTATACTCTTCCACGAAATCCTGGCGCTGACGGACGATATCCATGTCGTAATTGTTCTGCTTGTCGCATGGTATTTTTTTCTGTGTTGACCTGGTCTCAATAACCGAGTCTGTGGCTTCCAGATCCAGTATGCCGTAAGGATCGGTATTGCAGGATATGATGATCTGATGTTCGACATTTTTTGCAAGGGCGATTGCCTGTGCATGAAACTCTACATCCATGCCCATGGGGAAAGGAAGAGCCTGGTCCTGGTTTATCTCGCTGGCCTTGAGTCTTGTTCCGTTATTCCTCATGGTCACATCATCAAGGGGGATTTCAAGTCCATTGATGATGAGGCCGGAAACGCCTGTAATGATAGCGTCTTTCATGGGATTTTTGATGTTGAATGATACACCGTCTTCGACATTCTTCAGGCTTCCAATAGAATAGATCTTTTTCATGATGAGCGGAGATATCGTTACATGACTCTTGGGTTCCGATGCCCTCGTGATGGATACAAGCCTTGGTTCTGTCGTTGTATTTCTCATTGTCCTTTTCCTTTCATTGAATCTGGAATATATTCCAATTTGCCGATTGCCGGTTATTCCATAGAGAGATCTTGACCATACGTATTGATAATCACGAAACGTGCCAAGATTGGGCAAATAAATTACGAAACTACCCCCAGTTGAATATCAGGGGTTGTCTAGTATTTATTTTATCATATTTAGTTATTTCAATCAGTTATGAAACATTATACTGGTGGATAATATTTTGTTATGTGTATTATTTTTCCACTATTCGAAGAAAAGCTTTTCCTGGGAATTATTCTCAGGGCTTATTTCCCCGGGCTAGGATTCAAGGATGATACCAGTCATGATAGAAAAAATCATAATGGTTTACCAAGCGAAGATTAAACTGCTATGAAAAATAGCAACAAGTATTCGTAGGGGTGGTTCAATATTCAATGCCAGCGTAATGGTGCCCATAACGGTAAACGAAAAGATATTCTTATGATTTCTACAAAAGGGTTAATTACAAAACTCACCATACGTCTCGAGCTATACATCAATCTCATTGTAGTTCCTTTGGCCGTATATTACGGAACCATTGCAGGAATGTTTCAGGGTAAAAAGTTATTATACGTTATCTATACCGCAATAATCTCAGCAACCCTTGCCACCCTCTTCGGCATGTCCATCCGTATCTGGAAGCTTACCGGGATCTTGAATGCCCTTAATGCAGGGACAGAAGACTATGCAACGATCAAGCTTGATCTTCTCTCATACCCCACAACCGAGAGTATTGTCATTGTCCTTCGATGGGTCCTCGGCCTGATGTGCCAATATGCTATTTTACAGTCATCGGTTGGGATTACATGGTTTGAGACATTGCCGGTATTCTTTATCCTTCTTCTCTGTGTACCCATAAATAGCATAATATCCTATTGCACTACGGAACATCTCCTTTCGCCTGTCCTCATGGATGATCGCATCAAAGGCGTACACCTCCCACGGGATTCATATACCTTATTCAGCGCCTCTTTCAGAACTACACTCATCGTCATCTCTGTCCTTATCATTCCACTGGTCACCCTGGGGCACTTTCTTTTCATATCCAATCTACAGGCATTCAGGCTGAGCGACCTCTCTATCAATGTTTTCATCATCATGGCGCTATCTCTCGCTGCTATCTTCGTAACCGTGCATGAATCGAATGCAGGAATACATACGGGCCTGAAGATGACCCTGGATACCCTGGAGGAACTGGAGAAAGGGAATCTGCTTGTGGAGCCCATACCATTGTTAGCCAAAGGAGAGATCGGAATCATTAGTCAATCGGTGAATGTACTGGCCCATTCTTTGCGGAATTCGGAAGAAATGTTCTCAAAGGCATTTAGATCCAGCCCTGTTGGAATTGTCATATGGAGGATACAAGACGGTTGTTTTCTCAATATAAATGAAAGCTTTCTCAAAATATCGGGGTTTTCAAGAGATTCTGTCTTAGGGAAGACCCTTGAAGAGGCAGGATTGTTCAAATCGATCTCTGATTACTACAGGATCGTCCAGACCCTTCAAGGACTTGGGCAAGTCAGAGGATTCGAAACGGAATTATGTACCAATACCAACGAGATCAGGATGGTCACAATCTCTGCAGAGATAATTATGCTCTCGGATGAACGGTGTATGATAGCCACAATAGAAGATGTTACTGAGAAAAAGACCCTGGAAAGAGAGATCCTCAGTATCGGCGAAAGAGAGCGACAGAAAATAGGCCAAGACCTGCACGACGATCTCACACCACATCTGATAGGCATCGAGGTCATGAGCGAGTTATTGAAAAAAAAGCTCCAAGAAAACAGTGTCCCTTCAACAAGTGAAGCAGAAAAGATTAGAAGTCTGATTGAACAGGCTATTCAAAAAACAAGGAGACTCTCCAGGGGATTATGCCCGGTATTCCTCGCCGACCACGGGCTTGAGTCACTACTGCAGGAGATGGCGTCAAACATTAAAGAAGTACATGGGATAACTTGCAATTTCAACTATCAACGATCCATTCTCATTGATGATATTTCAATATGTACCCATATATATTATATCGTCCATGAAGCTATCTATAATGCCATAAGACACGGAAAGGCAGACAGGATTACTATTGATTTATTGTATAAAAATGGTGTTGTAACACTTACAACCGAAGATGACGGCATAGGCATCCGAAACAATGAGAGCCCTCAAGGTATGGGGCTCAAGATTATGAATTTTCGCGCGAATATGATAGGGGCGGATTTAAAAATTAAGAGTAATCCGAATGAAGGGACAAAAGTAATATTATCATTCGAGTATGATGGTTATAATAAATGAATATTGGGAAGTAAATTGGTATGAACATCGCAAAAAAGGTTAAGATATTGATTGTAGAAGATCATGAGATATTCCGGCTAGGAATCAAAGAACTTATCAACCATGAGCCTGATCTGGCTGTGTGTGCCGAGGCGGAGGATGTAGATACGGCCAGGACACTGATTAATGCATTTCAACCTGATATGGTCATTATTGATATAACGCTAAAAAAGAGCAACGGCATGGATCTCATTAAGGAGATCAGCTCATTCCATAAGACCATGAAGATGCTCGTTCTGTCTATGCATGATGAGCTTCTCTATGCTGAACGGTCTCTCCAGGCAGGTGCGCAAGGTTATATCATGAAGCAGGAGACCTCAAAATCTATAGTCAAGGCCATTCGTCACATCTTACAAGGTAACATCTATGTAAGCGAGAATATTATGAGCAATCTTCTGAACAGAGTGAGAACAGGCCAAGATAATTTCGAGAAATCACCTGTAGAAAACCTTTCCGATAGGGAGCTTGAAGTCTTGAGAATGATAGGACAAGGAAGATCAACCGGTGAGATAGCCGCTGAAATGAACCTGAGTGTAAGTACCATCAGTACGTATCGTGAAAGAATCAAAGAAAAGCTCCAGTTAAAAAATTCTGCTGAGCTCATACGATATGCCGTCCACTGGGTAGAGGATAATTAAATTTATAGATTTCATGTATTTCTCACAATAATCTTTCAGCCTTCTAAATATAATTATCTATCTTGTAATTCCTTTTGCTACATCGCCATAAAAGCAGCCGCCACAAAAGATTCGCTTCCTACTGGATTGAAGCGAACACAGAATTATTTGTATAATATAATTAAGCTATCAAAAGGAGCTCTGCTGAATATTCTCCCGGCGGATAATTAATCCTTATTTGAAAATATAGTAACCGATCTGTGTAACAAGAGGGATTTGATTTTGTATCTAAATAAGACTATATTATGATATTATCTTCACTCCGGGTAGGAGGTAATTATGGCTAACGGATATGCAGGAAAATTCTTACATGTCAATTTAACAGATTCCACCTGTTCCGACTTCATCATTGATGATGCCACATTGCAAAAATATATCGGTGGGAGTTGTCTTGCTGCAAAGCTCTTCCTCGACAGGTATCCCATAAATCTCGATCCGCTGGCTCCGGACAGCCCCTTTATGATTATGACAGGCCCCATGGTGGGCAGCGGCTTTCCCGGCACATCAAGGTTCAGCATCTCTGCAAAATCTCCCCAGACAGGGATCTGGGGCGAGTCCGCATGCGGGGGTACCTTCAGCCCGGATCTGAAGCGGGCAGGTTATGATGGTATTGTGATTGAGGGAAAGGCCAAATCTCCCGTTTACCTCGCCATTACAGATGACAGTGTTCAGATCCTGGATGCCTCCCATCTATGGGGCAAAGACATCTATGAAGCCACTGATATCTTAAAAGAAAAGGATAAATCCTTCAAGGTGCTGACAATAGGCCAGGCCGGCGAAAATAAGGTGTTGATCGCTGCTATCGGCAATGACAAGGGTCATTTCAGCGGCAGGACAGGTCTCGGGGCTGTCATGGGATCAAAAAATCTGAAGGCCATCATCGTGAAAGGTTCAAAGAAGCTATCCAAGGCAGATGATGAGAAATTTAAGCTGTTCCAGAAGGAAGCCATGCAGGAGGTGAAAGATTCGGCCCTTGCAGACGGCATCCACCAGATGGGGTCCGACGCCAACATGGACCTTGGGATGATCACTGGCGATGTACCCATCAAGAACTGGACCGTTGGCCAGGACTTCGAGCTTTCCTCCAACTTGAGCGGACCGACCATGAAAGAGAAGTATCTCACCAAGGCCCATGCATGCTCGAACTGCCCCGTTGCCTGCAAGAGGGTGGTCAAGGTTGACGACGGCCCTTTCAAGACAGAGGAAGGCCCGGGGCCCGAATACGAGACCTGCGGCACCTTCGGGACAATGATGATGAATCCCGATCTGGCTGCCGTGATAAAGGCCAATGAACTCTGCAACAAGTACGGCATGGACACCATCAGCTGCGGATCGGCCATTGCCCTGGCTATGGAACTCTATGAAAAAGGGACTCTGACAAAGGACGACCTGGATGGGCTCGATCTCACCTGGGGAAACATGGATGCCGTGATGGTATTGATCAAAATGATCGCCTTCCGGGAAGGTTTTGGCAATGTGCTGGCTGAGGGAAGCTTGAAGGCCGCCCAGAAGATAGGAAAAGGGACAGAAGACCTTGTTGTCCAGGTCAAGGGCCTCGAGGCCCCTATGCACGACCCGAGGGGGTTTCATGGAATGGGCCTTGCCTATATGATGTCCAACAGGGGAGCCTGCCACCTCCAGCACGCAGTACTTGCCACAGAACAGGGCATGGCCTCGTGGCCCCAACTCTTCGACATGAAGGACGACTACATGGGTACGACCAGTGTCGGCAAGGCGGCGTTGGTATACAATTCCGAGAACTACGGCATCCTGGGGAATTCGCTCGCCATCTGCCACTATCTCATCTATATATTAAAACCCGAGACCATCCTTGGTGCCTTCAATGCGGTTACCGGCTGGAATCTGAGCTCCCAAGACCTTCTCAAAGCAGGAATGAGGGACTGGACCCTGAAACGTGGCTTCAACAACCTGCTGGGAATCACGGCTAAAGATGACAAGCTCCCCAAGAAGCTCTTGACAGCCCTCGAGGAAGGAGGGGGGGCGGGTTCAGTGCCCGACGTAGAGCTCCTCTTGAAAGAGTACTACATCCTCAGGGGACTCGATGTTCGTGGCTATCCAAAGCAGGAGAAACTCGTTGAACTTGGCCTTGATGAATTAAAGAACAGACTCTATACATAACACCTTATCCATACAGGAGGTATTTTTCATGGCAAAAGTGAAGGCACTAACGCAGGAGTGGATGGATGCATACAAGGCAGCGATCGTGTCAGACCCTGAGTACAAGCAGATCGCCAAGGACTGGGAAGGCAGTGTGTCGCTCATTGTGAATGCAGACCCAAGTAAGGGCGTCCCCGAGCCGGTCTATCTCTTCCAGGATTACTGGCACGGTGATGTGGGCGATTTTATCGTGTGCGACAAGGCAAAGGCCGAGAGCGCGAAGTTCGTCATGATCGGTGACTATTCCCGCTGGAAGCAGGTAGCCCGCAAGGAGCTCGATGCCACGAAAGGCCTCCTCCAGGGTAAGCTGAAGATGAAGGGCGACCTGCCTTATGTGGTCAGGAACATCAAGGTCGTCAACAAGGTCGTCGATGTCCTCGGGAAGTTCGAAACACAGTGGCCTGATGACCCTGAATGACAAGGAGTAGGAGACACCAGGCTCATCCTACATTGGTGTAGGTTTAGCTGAATCCGGGATACGCGAGCAGCAATCGTCCTAATGCATTCGTTTATGTAAGGACGTTTGTCTACGGATATCCATAAGGAGCGAGGCATGGGTTACGATTCAGATCTATCATTCAATTATTTCGGACCGACCAAGATCATCTTCGGTATAGATGCATCCAAGGATGTGGAGATCGAGATGGGCCAGCTGGGCGGGACCAAGGCGGTCGTGGTCACGGACCAGGGCATCATGAAGGCAGGCCTTATTGACCACATTGTAAAGGCCCTCGGCAGCAAGTGCGTGGGCGTCTTCAGCGACGTCCCTCAGGATACCGGGGTGGAGGTGGTCGATGCGGGTGCCTCCTTTGCCAAGAAAAACGGAGCGGATATAGTAGTCAGTGTTGGCGGCGGCAGCGTCATCGACACCGGTAAGGGCATGTGCATCCTGCTCACCGAGGGTGGAAACCTGCGGGACATCAATGGGGTCCAGCTTCTGTCAAGGCCCCAGACCCCGCACGTCGTGATCCCCACCACTGCAGGCACGGGCAGTGAAGTGACCAATGTCGCAGTCATCATGGACAAAGAGATGGGCCAGAAGCGGCTGGTCGTTGAAAATTTTAATGTCCCCCGGCTTGCCATCCTTGACCCCAAGATGACGGCCAAGCTGCCCAAGCTCATGACCGCAGGCACGGGCATGGATGCCATGACGCATGCAGTGGAGTCTCTCCACGCCTTACCTCACGAACCAATAACCGATGCGCTGGGTATCCATGCAATAAGGCTTCTGTCCCGATACCTGCCGGTATGCATAGAGAACGGAAGCGATCTCGTTGCCAGGGGCCAGGTGCAGATTGCAGCCACTATAGCCGGATGGGCATTCGGCATCGCGGGTGTTGGAAATGTACACGCCCTGGCACATTCCATCGGTGCTGTTGCCCATGTACCGCACGGCATAGCCAATGGAATCCTTCTGGCAGAATGTATGGAATTTAACATTGAGAGTTGCCCTGATGCCTATGCCATGGTGGCCGAGGCCTTCGGTGTCCGCGAGAAGGGTATGGATGACATGGGTGCCGCCAAGGCAGCCATTGCCGCCATCAGGAGATTCACCAAGAAAATCGGACATCCTCAGAAACTCTCGGAGATGAAGGTGAAAGAGGATGATATCGCTAAGGCCGCCGAGCTGAGCCTGGGTGATGGAGCTATTGTCAACAATCCGCGCTTGGTCCTCGACGCATCCGAAATGCTCGAGATTTACAAAAAAGTGCTTTAAAATCCATTCGGCAGGGAGGCACATACCTCCCTGCCCTACAGACATGATACTACTTGGAGGAAATTCATATGGCTGATAACATCGTTGAGAACCATGCCGAGGAAGTCCCCTTTTCCTATGTGATCTCCGACCTTCTCGCAGGTAATCTCCAGCAAAAACCAGACAAGATGAAGACATTAGAAAACATGTACGGTGTAGTTGCCTTGAATCTCCCTGATATCGAGGCAGCAGTCACGCTCATCTTTGCAGGGGGCAAGGTGAGGATCGAGCCGGGGATCGTGGGTAAGCCCGACCTGATTATTAACTCCAGCTCTGAGAAGATCATCTCGCTCAACTCCATCAATATCAAGTTCGGACTTCCCTATTACTTCGACGAGCCCGGGATGAATGTGCTCAAGCAGTTGTTGAGCGGAGAGCTCAAGATCCAGGGCATGTTCACCCACCCCATTCTCCTGACACGCCTCACCAAGATCATGTCGGTGATGTAAGATTGACTGCCCCCCTTCCCTTAAAGGGGATCAAGGGGGGTTCAACCTTGATCGATGATGATGCCGTCTCTTTTTAGATGGTCCGCCCAAATCACTGCCATGAGGCGGTAGCCATTTGTATTAAGGTGGAGCCTGTCTTTGAGCCAGATCTTCTCCTGGTCTTTCAATAGATGGTGAAAATCCGGGCCTCTTCGTGCAAGGTCGGGATAGGTCTCTAGAATCTCTTCGATCCTGTTATTGATCATCTTCGTATATATACCAAGCCGTTCCCGGGCGCTGTCTGACATGAAAAATAGCCTATCGATGCCGAAATATTTCAACCCGCCACGGTAAGCATTGGGCGGGATTTTGGCAAGGTAAGTGGTGAGCCCTCGTTCCTTCAGTTTGATAAGGCACGCCAGGATGTTTTCCTTGGTGAGGAGAAAATCCCCATTTTCATACCCGGCAACGCCGCCGATGAAACGAGCTACCACATCAGGCACCACTGAATGGCTGGCATCATTGGTGCCGATCATCATGAGGCACACACGGTAGTCCTTATCCGATTCCATGATTTCATCCAGCGGCTTTCCATTCAAAGGAAAGTCCTTCACCCCGCTCTTGGTCCATATACCCCCGGGCAGCCAGTCACGGGAGGTGCTCCCGCTCCTTCCGAGATTAAGCACAAGCCTACCGTTCCATTTTTTAGAGAGCATCTCGCCAAGCATGTATGGATATGTCGTATTCAGAAGTTCACGTGTCCTGATATCCGCGAATGGGGCATACCGGGTGATACCCGGCTGGGAACCTGCGGTAAGTGAGTCTCCGATGGCGATGATCTGACCAGGCCCATTGATGAGAGACCCAGTACCCATGACTACAGTACCTTGTCCATAAAGGCCTTGACCCTGGGGTTATCCATATTTTCCGAGAATACCTCCCTGGGGGTTCCATCAAAGATGAAGGAGCCGTTATCCATGAAGATCACCCGATCAGCCATCTCACGGGCGAAGCCCATCTGGTGTGTGACGATTACCATGGTCATGCCCTCTGCAGCCAGGGCCTTGATGGTCCCAAAGACCTCACCCACAAGCTCGGGGTCAAGGGCTGACGTGGGCTCGTCGAAGAGCATGAGCCGGGGTTTCATTGCCAGGGCCCTGGCAATGGCAACACGCTGCTTCTGTCCGCCTGAAAGGAATGCAGGGAATATGTCCTTCTTATCGAGCAAGCCCACCTTGCCCAACAGGTCCATAGCTATGTTCCGGGCCTGCTCTTTGGGCTGTTTCTTTACCGTGACAGGGCCCTCCATAACATTCTCGATCGCAGTCATATGGGGGAAGAGATAAAAATGTTGAAACACCATGCCGATCTCGGAGCGGAGAGCGCAGATCACATCGGGTTTGTCCAAGACAAGCCTGCCCTTCTTATCGCGCCGGTATCCCACCTCATTGCCGTCCAGCAGGAGCCTGCCCTCATCGATCTTTTCCAGAAAGTTGATCATCCGCAGCAGGGTGGTCTTGCCTGATCCTGAGGGTCCGATGATGACGATCCGCTCGCCTTCTTTGATGCTTAGGTCTACATGGTCAACAGCAGTTAATGTGCCGAAGCGCTTGAGAACACCCTGCAGCTCAATCATCGGTTTTCATATACCCCCAGTCGATCCTCGACTTTTCTGAACGAGACAGTGAATATGCTTGTAAGCACAAGGTAGATAATAGCGGCCTGGATGAGGATATATACATTGAACGTGGCACTGAAGATTTGATTTGCCGCCCTCATGAGTTCCACCATGGCAATGGTCGATACTAATGCGGTATCTTTAATGAGTGCGATGAATTCATTACCCACAGGCGGCATGAGGCGCTTGTACGTCTGGGGTATGATGATGCGGCGCATGGCCTGCCAGTAGGTCATGCCGATGGCCTTGGCTGCCTCCATCTGGCCCGGATCAATGCTTTCTATTGCCCCGCGCATGATCTCGGCGAGATATGCCGAGTAATTCAGGCCGAGCCCGAGTATCGCAGCGGTGAAAGGCTTGAAGGTGACGCCCAGTGACGGCAGGCCGTAATAGATGAAGAAGAGCTGGAGCAGAAGCGGCGTGCCCCTGAATATCCAGATATAGCACCAGAAGAGGGATGAGAGAATCCTGATGCGGCTGATCCTGCCCAAAGCAATGAAGAGTCCTCCTATGGGAGAGATCGCCATGGTGATGAAGACGAGGAGCAGGGTCATGACCGTGGCCTTGACCAGGGTGGGAAGAAATGTCTTCATATCCTTGATGAAGAGGAGCCACTCGGGGGTCTGGGTTTCCTGAATCTCGGCAAGGAGGTTCTTGGCTTCAAGATTATCCGGCAGCAAGACCAGTATCTTGTGGCACATCACAGAGCTATCCTTGTAATCCTTCTTGCTGAAAAGGATCTTGGCAGCCTCCATCCGTGAACGCACGAATATGCCTGCATCTTCACCGGGGGCCGGTGCAGGCACCTTCTTGAACATCTCGACAGCCGCATCGCCTTTGTCTTCCTGTATCAGCTGCATGCCTTTTGCCAGCAGTTCATACTGGTCAGGCCCCTTGGCTGCATGCACCGAAGAGTTCGAGAAAGGGATGATAATGAGGAACAAGAGGCCCAGCACGCCTGAAAGCACGCTGAGCCTCGATACGGTTCTGTAGTTATTTCCAGGACGTGATGTCATCTCCGAACCACTTGATGGATATCTTCTTCATGGTGCCGTCCTTGAACATCCCATCCAGGGTCTTCTGGATCTTGTCCTTTAAAGCGACGTCCTCTTTTCTGAGCCCGACACCGATGGGCTCGGAGAGAAGCTCTTCCTTGAGGACAGCGTACTCACCGGGCTTCTGCGAGAGATAATAGCGGCCCACCAGTTCATCCACTGCCAGGGCGTCGATCCTGCCGATCTTGAGATCCATAAAGGCATCGGTGTTCTTGTCGTACTTCTTGATCTCCTTAAACTTCTTGTTCTGCTTGGCAAGGGCCTCTTCGGAGGTGGAGCCGAGCTGGACACCAACTGTCGTTTCAGCACCGAGGTCCTTCAAGCCTTTGATCTTCTTGTTGCCTTTCTTCACTACGATGACCTGCTTCTCCATGATGTAGGGTTTGGTGAAGGAGATCTCCTTTTCACGCTCCGAGGTAATGGACATGGCGGACCAGACGATATCGAATTTCTTGGACTTCAGTGATAAGATAACGGTATCCCACACGGTCGGGATATGTTCGACCTTGATCCCAAGCCTCTTTGCAACTTCTTTTGAAGCATCGATGTCAAAGCCTACGAGCTCGTTCTTGTCGTTGCGGAACTCCATAGGCGGAAAGGCATCATCTATGCCGATCGTAAGTTTACCCTCCTTCTTGACCCGGGTCCATGAGCCATCGTCTGCTGCGAATACGATGTTAGAGAACACAAACGCCAGGGCTGCCATCAACACAACAGCTAATAATCCTTTCTTCATATACATTCCCCCTCAGGTAAGTATTGGTACAGAACAGGTCTATTTAATCACAAACCAGGATAATTACAAGCAGACATAAAGAGCGCAGTGGACAGTGATTGATGTAGGAGCGCCTTCAGGCGCGACCATGCTCACCTTGTCGCGGCTAAACCCGCTCCTACATATTCTTCACAACGATCCTGCCCGGATGCTCATCCGTGATCACCCCAATGACGGCTGCTGCCTCCACACCTCCTGCATGGAGTTGGGAGACCAGTTCATCAGCCTCTCCATCCGGCAGCACGATGAGCAGGCCGCCAGAGGTCTGGGGATCGAAAAGAGTTATTGCACACTCATCGCTGATACCGTCTTGAATATCCACCATCTTCAATCTGAAGTCTCTGTTACGGTATGCCCCGCCCGGGATCAGCCCCATACGGGCATACTCCAGGACCTCGGCAAACAGGGGCACTTTCGATGCATAGATGCACATGCCTATATCAGTCTTCTCTACCATCTCGCATGCATGGCCCAACAGGCCAAATCCGGTCACATCCGTGCATGCGTGGACAGGAAAGCCCGCCATGATCTCTGCAGACCTCCGGTTGAGGGTCTTCATGGATCTAACGGCCTTATCCTCTGCACCCTTGCTGGCCATGTCGGCTTTGATGGCCGTGCTGATGATCCCGCATCCCAATGGCTTGGTGAGGATGACGGCATCACCAGGCAATCCGCCGACATTCTTCAGGATCTTATCCGGATGAACGGTTCCTGTGACGGACAGGCCGTATTTTATCTCAGGGTCATCAACGCTGTGGCCGCCTACCAGCAGAACACCCGCCTCGGCCATCTTGTCATAGCCGCCCTTCAAGATCTCCTGAAGTATGGCGATATCCATACCCTTCCCCGGGAAGCAGATGATGTTCATGGCGAGAACCGGCATGCCTCCCATGGCATAGACATCGCTCAGGGCGTTGGCAGAAGCGATCTGGCCGAAGTCGTAGGGGTCATCCACGATAGGGGTGAAGAAATCCAGCGTGAGGATCAATGCCAGGTCCTGGGCAATCCTGTACACCCCCGCGTCGTCGGGTCTTTCCATACCTACGAGCAGGTTCGGGTCATGCATGACCGCCATAGAGCGCAATGCCTTGTCCAGAACCTCCGGACCAAGCTTGCAGGCTCAACCGGCGCCGTGGACTGTTTTTGTCAGCTTCATTTTCTTGTCCATCTTCTCCCCTTATCGAGCTGATTCCTTATACCTTATGCATTTATAGAATTCAAAATATTCCATCTTTCGATTGCTCGGCGTTTTAACACCATGTATCATCATCTGCCATGAAAACCGATCAGTTCAGATTCATCACCCTCCAGCAAATGGAAGCACTTGTGTGTCTCGTGGAGGTACGGAGTTTTTCCGGAGCCGCCCGGAAGATGCTTCTCACCCAACCTTCTTTAAGTAAGCATATTAAAAACCTGGAGGACTTCACCGGCTGTATGCTCATCAACCGTACCAAGTCCGGCATCAGCCTCACCGCCGAGGGTTCCATCCTCTACGGGTATGCAAAGAGGATCCTCAGGCTCAGGGATGAGGCATGGGACAAGATCCTGATATCAAAGGATTCGGTTTCCGGCCTCATCTTCACCGGTGCCAGCACAATTCCGGCCACATACCTCCTCCCCCCGGTTCTCACAACACTGAGGAAGTCATATCCGGAGATCAGGATCTGCTTATCTCCAGGCGATAGCGACAGTGTCATTCACATGGTACTTGACTCCCATGCAGAGATCGGATTCATCGGGAAACCCGTCCATGACCGGAGATTATACTCCGAGCCCATCTGGGACGACGAGCTTATCCTCATAGCACCAAAGGGCCATCCCTGGGAGGATTCCAGTGGAGTTACCATCTCCGGCCTCGCGCAGGAACCCTTCATCATCAGGGAAAAAGGCTCGGGCACCATGTCTGCATTCGCAGACTACCTGAGGGACAATCACAAGACAATGCTTTCCCGTTTCCATGTGGTCGGTGAGATGGGCTCCACAGAGGCGGTCAAAGAGGCTGTTATTGCAGGTCTCGGGGTGTCCGTGCTCTCCGTCCATGCCGTGCGGCGTGAGCTCGTTCAGGGCATCCTGGTGCGTGTCCCCATAGTGGGGCATAAGATTACCCGCTCATTTTTCATGATACGACGACGCCAATTCACACCCTTACCCCACCACCTCCTTTTCATGGACACGGCAAAATCCTACCAACCCTGGGTTTCATGAACCTCACGGACTGAATCCCTGTGGCATACGCAGAGTCCATACGAGAGAACTTTATGCTTCCCGTAAGAAATACTATCTGATAAGAGTACCCGCGAAGTTGGCATCAGCATCTCATTTATAGGTGAGACCATTATGCACCAAGACATCATCCATGTAGATTATCAGGAGTTAAGACGGTTCATAAAAGAGGGATTCATTGCCTTGGGTGTACCCGAGGCCGATGCGGAGATTTGCACCACCGTCCTCATCGAGTCTGATTTAAGGGGCATTGAATCCCACGGCATAGGCAGGTTCAAGATGTATGTCGATCGGATGAAGGACGGAATCATCAGCCCTGTCTGCCGGGAGACCATCATCAAGGAAACCGAGAATACTGCGGTTATAGATGCTCTCGACAGCCTGGGCCATGTGGTTGCGGTCCATGCCATGCAGCTCGCCATAGACAAGGCGAAGGTGCACAATGTAGGTCTCGTGGCGGTAAAGAACAGCTCGCACTTCGGGATCTGCGGCTATTACCCCATGATGGCGGTAAGAGAGAATATGGTCGGACTGGTCTTTTCCAACGCACGGCCTTCCGTGGCGGCCACCTATGGAGTCGAGCCGGTCCTCGGCACCAACCCCATCAGCTTCGGCGCTCCGTCCGATGAGGTATTTCCCTTCCTTCTGGACATAGCGACATCCACCACCCAGCGAGGCAAGATCGAGGTCTATGCCCGCGAGGGCAAAAAGACCCCGAAAGGCCTCACCATAGACCTTAAAGGCAACGAGCCCACAGACAGCAAGGCACTACTCAAAATGTTCGTGGACGGCACGGCTTCGCTGCTTCCTCTTGGAGGCGCCGGTGAAGAACTGGGCGGGCACAAAGGCTACGGCCTTGGTGTCATGGTGGAGATCCTGTGCGCAGCATTCTCGGGCGGAAGTTTCGGCAAGGCCCTGTCCGGCCTTGAAGGCGGGGTAAGCGTCCCCCACAGGCTCGGCCACTTCTTTGTTGCCATCAATATTGAGAGCTTCGTGTCCATCGAGGTCTTCAAGAAGATCACGGGCGCCATTATGCGCGAGGTCAGATCATCCGCAAGGGTCCCGGGGCAGGACAGGATCTTCCTTGCGGGTGAAAAAGAGTTCGAAATGATTCAACGATGCAAGAAAGAGGGTGTGCCGGTCAACAAGTCAATGCAAGACATCATGATCAAGCTCAAGCACGAGCTGAATCTCGGGAGTTTCAACTTCCCTTTTTTCTCAGATGACAGGGCTTCCTTACAGGACGCTCAACGCACTCCTGCGTGAACGGTTCGGGGTTCGTGTCCGGAAGATCACCCTTGACGCGGGCCTGACCTGCCCTCACCGCGACCCTGGCAAGATCGGCGGATGTATCTACTGCAATGCTCAAGGCTCAGGCACCGGCGCATTCTCACAGGGGAAAAGCCTTCTACAGCAAATCGAGGACCAGGTCACGTTCATGAAAAGACGTTATGGGGCAGAAGGGTTCATCGCCTATTTCCAGTCTTATTCCAACACCTATGCACCGCTTAATGTACTGAAATCCCTCTATGATACCATAGTGCCCTATCCTGAGATTGTGGGTCTCGCCATCGGCACCAGGCCCGACTGTATTGACTCTAAGAAGCTGGAGCTCATCGAGTCATATACACCTGGGCACCTGGTCTGGATGGAATACGGGCTCCAGTCAGGCAATGATGAAACCTTGAAGCGCATCAACCGGGGTCACACAGTGAAGACCTTCATTGATGCAGTCACCCTTACCTCGCACTTCGATCTTCGTCAGTGCGTACATGTAATCATTGGGCTGCCCGGTGAAGACATGGATGATTTTATTGCCACTGCACGACTTGTCTCCTCCCTGCCCATCACGGACATAAAAATCCACCTGCTCTACGTGATAAAGGGAACGCCTCTGGAGAAAATGCTCGAGAGGGGTGACTATACCGTCCTGACCTTGGATAAATATGCAAGGGCTGTTGCAAACTTCATTGCCCACCTGCGCCATGACGTCGTGATCCAGCGCATCACCGGCGACCCGCATAAAGAAGAACTTATCAAGCCGAAGTGGGCGCTGGAAAAGGGCAAGGTGCGCCAGGCCATCCTTCAGGAAATGGCTCGCGAAGGACTAACCCAGGGGTGCATGGTCCGTTAGGCTATGAGGGCGTACAACCTTAACTTCGAGAAAGGCCTCTTCCTGGCCCCTTTATCCGGCTACACAAGTTGGCCGATGAGGATGCTGTGCCGTGAATACGGTGCGGAGCTCTGCTACACCGAGATGATCAGCGCTGCCAGCCTCATCCGGAATATACAAAACACCGGTGCGCTCCTGGATAGGCCCCATGCGGATGCACCACTGGTGGCCCAGATCTTCACCAATTCGCCGCAGGAGGCGGCATTGTCGGCACGCATGATCGAGGACCAGGGCTTTGACGGCATTGACATCAACATGGGCTGTCCGGTGAAGAAGGTGGTGTCCAAAGGCGCAGGGGTCGCACTCATGGCCGAGCCCGACCTTGCCGTCCGTCTGGCAGAGGCAGTGATAAGAAGTGTGAATATCCCGGTGAGCGTGAAGATGCGTGCAGGATGGGACTCGACATCACTCAATGCAGTCCAACTCGCCGAAACCTTTGAATATACAGGGGCAAACACGATCATCCTCCATCCCAGGACGCGTTTGGATATGTATCGGGGAAGGCCCAGGTGGGAAATCCTCTATGAGATGAAGAAGCATATTATGATCCCTGTAGTGGCGAGCGGCGATATAAGGACGAATGAAGATCTCGGCATGCTCTCGGGCCTCGGGGCCGATGCATTTATGGTAGGCAGGGGCGCCATCGGCAGACCGTGGATCTTCCGCGAGCTTATCGGCGGACCAGCAGCCTCCATCCATGAGCGCAAAGATATCATGCTCAGGCATTTGGACATGCTCTGTACCTGTCATGGGTCAAGGACCGGTGTGCGCCACATGAGGAAGTTTCTCTCTTCGTACGTGAAAGGGTTGCATGGTGCATCGCACTTCCGCTTGAAGGCATGTATCATCGATGCCCCGGATCAACTTACCAAAACCATTTGCGATTTCTTTTCCAGCATCGATCCCCTTTGATTTTTTTCAGAAAATCCGATATACATATCATGATGTTTATGCACCCGAGATTCCGCCTCTTGGGAATATGTGTTTGTACTGCTCTTGTTCTGTGCATAGGCAACAAACCTTGCCCTAACTTCTGGGCATCCGCTGTGCTTGCCGGGCAGAAACCGATACCGTACCTTGTTGAGAAGGCAAATCAAGGGAAGCTCCTCTTGATCGGCACCAGGCATGATAACATAGATATGCATAACTTCATTACTGAATCCCTGCCGATGCTCGTTAAGGAAGCCGGGGTGAACACCCTTTTCCTGGAGATACCATCCAGCCAGCAAAAGAATATAAACCGGTTCCTTAATGGTGATGCCGGCCTTCAAGAGATAGGCATGTGGAAGATTATTTCATCCGATGCTTATTGCAATATCCTCTGCAAAGCACGTGAACTGGGCATGAATGTCGTTGCAATGGACAACGACGAAGATCCCTGCATCCCGAGAGACAAATGGATGGCAATGCACGTTGCAGAATACCTGAAGACCAACCCCTTAACCAGGGGGATGATAGTGGTGGGAAACTGCCATATACTAAAAAATATCAAATGGGCCTTGAGAGAAGGGCAATCGCTCGCGGACTACCTGAATGAATATAAAACGTTCTCTGTGCTTATGTGGCAAGGTGATTTCGATTCTTCCTGCCCCCTTGCCTTGGATATCGACCCTGTAGTATTCCAGGGGGTGAAAGATCCGACCCTTAAGAGCCTGAACCTGCTCCCTCAGATATCGCTCTCCAACACGGCAGATGGGGTGATTTTCTTACCCATTCCGGTCAAGGGCAATAGCTAAACCCGCCTCATCCTTTATTTCTTACTGAACAGTGCATGCTCAGTAAGCATTGCAATTCTTTCATGGCACCGCTACAATACCTGTCATGCCGACCATCTTTATCGGAGAAAACCCCAGGTTAGAGGCAGTTGTTGAGGATACGGGCTCGGATAAGTATGTGGTCATTACACATCCGCACTCCCTTATGGGCGGAAACATGAGCAACAACGTAGTCATGACCGCCTGGAGGGCATCCCTGGAAAAGGGCCTATGCTCGGTGCGCTTCAACTTCAGGGGTGTTGGCAGAAGCGACGGTTCGTTCGACGAAGGCAACGGGGAGATGAACGACCTGGCCACGGTGATCGGCTTCGTTCAGAAGCCGGTGATCATCATCGGGTATTCCTTTGGAGCATGGGTGGCTGCACGGCTCATGCAACGCCTGGAAGATCCCATTCCCTGTATCTTTATCTCACCGCCCACTGCCATGTTTGCCTTCCCATCCATGAAGCGCCATAGTGTCTTGGCTATCACCGGCGAGGCCGACCAGTTCTGCAGCATACCTACCCTGGAAACCCTCCTGGACAAGGACCGCATCTTCATTGTGAAGGATGTGGACCATTTCTGGTTCGGCGAAGAGGACCGGCTTGTGCCGTATTTAAAGGATAAGCTTGAGCTCATCAACCCGGTTACAAAATAATTTTCCTTTCATGAAAATTGCTTCAAACCCACTGATAGTCCATGGTATTGAGTGAAACTTGAACTTGAAGTTCACAGAGATTTTCCTTTGGAGGCTTTAGGGATGGATGTAGCAGACATCATCGTACAAAACGGGACAGAGCCTGCCGTTAGGGACCGTGTCTTCATCCTGTTCAGGGATGACACAGAGATGCTTAAGACCTTTACCTATGCCGAGTTCTACGAACAGTCCCTGGCGTACGGAAATATGATAAGCGGCATGAAGCAGTCCTTAAGGATCGGTGAGAACGACCGTTTCCATGTGGGTGTGTTCATGCAGAACATCCCGGAGTTCTTTTTCCTGCTCGGGGGCTGTGCCTTCACGAATGCCACCCTTGTGGGGGTAAACAATGCCCAGGTGGGAGAAAAGCTGGCTTTCGACATCAACAACATAGACATGCATGTGCTCTTTGTGGATCATGCAATGCAGCCGGGTACAAGGGGAACCTTTTTAGACACGGTTCTCTCCGCCAAGGAGACCTTCGGTTTTACCGGTTTGGCCGAGGACTTTATCTTTGCGACAGACGCCCTTCAGAAAATGGCACGACCGCCGATCAAGACCATCTCCCAAAAACTGCACGGGTCATCAAAATCAATCTCCACCTTCCTCCCCTGCCCCCTGGATCCTTCAAGGGCGGCGGTGATCATCTTCACTTCCGGCACAACAGGGGCGCCCAAGGGCATCGAGGTAACCTGGCAGAAGCTCTTTGACACCGGGGTGAACGGAACGAAGATATTGAACTATACAAAAGACGATGTGGGTTATGTATGCATGCCCATCAACCACTCCAATTCACTCTACCTCAACATCATGCCCGCCATGCTGAACGGGGCCAAGATCCTGCTGCGCAGACGATTCAGCGTGCGGAACTTCGTCAAGGACATCGAGGACTCCGGGGCAACGGTGTGGAACTGTGTAGGCGACCCGGTGCAGTATGTCATCAACCATGTCAAGAACACCATCGGGTCCCTGGCCGATTTCTCGCATCTCCCGCTGCGGACGGTCATCAGTACCGGCACCAACGCCCCCAACCGGGCCACCTTCACCAAGATGTTCGGCCTGGATATCTTCACCGAGGTCTACGGGTCCACCGAGGCCGGGGCCGTTACGGCAGTGGATGGCCTCACCCCGGATTACAGTGTCGGCAGGCTCCTGAAGGACATCCGCATCATTCATGAAAACACCCTTACGGAATGCACCCCGGCCAAGGTGGATGAGACAGGCAAGATCCTGAACCTTGACACCTCTGCAGGCGAGATCGTGGTAAGCCAGAGTTCCTTGGGTGCCTCTGCCTTTACGGGCTATTACCGCCTTCCCGAGGAGAGCGCCAAAAAGATCATCTTTCTTGAGGGTGATGCATTCTACCGCATGGGCGACCTCGGCGCCATTGTAGAGCATGACAAGGTCAAATACCTCGTGTTCCTGGGCCGCACCGGAGACTGGATACGTTTCAAGGGCGAAAACTGGACGCCCGTTGATGCAGAGAAGATCATCGGCAAATATGAAGCAATCACCAATGCGGGCATCATCGGAGTGCCCCAGGCAAAGGGCAGGGAGGACGACCCCATGTACATCATCGAGGTAAGAGATCCCGGCACCTTTGAGGTGGGGCCATTCCTGTCCTTCTGCAAGAAAAGCCTGCCCCACTACATGCAGCCGCGCTTTATCCGCATCGTGAAGGGCGTGCCCCTGACCGAGACCATGAAGCTCAAGAAGTCCGTGCTCAAGAACGAGTTCTACTACCGTGCATCCGACTCAGACGGCCTGGAAGACGACATCATCTACCTGATCGAGAGCGGCCATCCGCGCCGGTTTGGCGCAGCGGACTATCTTGCCGAGATTGCATTGTTCACACATGCAACAAACCGTGATACGCTTCAGGCCTTCACCAAGCGCTCGGACCTGTTCTAAGGCGTAAGGAGATACACCCATGACGAAGAAAAGCCCTGTGAGCTCGCTGCAGAAACAGCTGATGACACGGCATTACAACAATGCCTTTCATGCAAAGCAGGAAGGCAGACCGGTAGTATATGTCACCGCCATGTTCCCGGTGGAGATCGTCAGGGCCTTCGAGCCCCATGTGGCCATAGTATACCCTGAGAACCATGCAGTGAACATCATTGTCAGCGGTATGGCCGAGGAATTGTCATCGCTCGCGATAACCAGAGAGCACCTCGACACCATGGGCTGTTCTTATGAACTGGCGAACACAGGCTACCTGCTGGCAATGCATGGCTTACAGGAATCAGGGGCGTCCGAAGCGATGAAGAAACTCCCTCCCCTGCCAGCCCCTGACATACTGCTCGCATGTAACAACCAGTGTGACGTGGTGGCCGAATGGTACCAGAACCTGAGCGCACTATGCGGCAATATCCCTTACCGGGTGATCAATGTGGGCAACCGTTATGACGGTGTGGTGGATCCTTCACGTGTTCAATATGTAAGAGAGCAGCTCCTCGATGTCATTAGCCTGCTCGAAGAAAAGACTCTCACCCATCTGGACCGGGACCTATTGCTGGAGATCGCCGGCCGGGCCAACCAGGCCGCAGGGCTGTGGAAACGCTACCTCGATTTCGGGAAGCGCATACCCTCGCCCATAACCGCATTTGACGGCTTCTTCCACATGGCACTCATTGTTTCCGAGCGCGGGACCAAGAGTGCCATTGATTATTATGAAAAGCTCCTGAAAGAGACTTTAGACCGCGTGGATTCGGGAGAAGCGGCTGTGAGCCCGGAGCGGCACCGGGTGCTGTGGGACAACCTGGCCACCTGGTTCAACTTCGGAGAGCTCAAGCGGACCCTGGCAGGCCGGGGCACGGCAGTGGTAGGCTCCACCTATCTTGATGTCTGGAAAAAGGAGTTCGACACATCGAGCTTTGATACCCTGCTTACCAGCATGGCCGAGGCGTATTGCGTCATGTATACCAATCTCACACTGCAAGAGCGTATTGCATTGTGGAAGCAGATGGTGCGCGATTACCGGGCCGAGGGCGTGCTCTTCCACAACAACAGGAGCTGCCATACCTTCTCGCGCCTGCAGGGCCAGATCGCCGAGGCCCTGAAGAAAGAATTCGGCGAAGGCTTCAAGGCAATCGTCTTTGACGGCGACATGGGGCTTGAAGAACGCTTTCAGAAGCACCGGTTCTTTACTGCCATCGAAACCTTCTTTTAAGATATGAGATAAAAGCTTCATGAGAATACCCGGCAAAAAGTGTTAGAAAAGAACGTGCACATCATTTTTTTCAGTAATCTTGCACCGTATCTCTTGACCATTACACGCTTGGCGGTATTCATAGAATGAAAAGAGAACCTTTATGCACAACCCTCGGAGCTATGCCTTTTATAACATGGGGCTCTTTGACGGTGAGTCGGAGAGGCTGCACCACGGCAAATGTGTCGTGGTGGAAGGGAAAAACATCCTGTCCATAGATGAAGGCCCGGATGCGGCTAAGTCTGCAGGATTTATAACAATCGATCTCAACGGCTTCACCCTCATGCCCGGCCTCATCGATTGCCATGTGCACCTCACTATGCCGTTCATGACGCATGTTACTCGCAAGGCGATCATGGATTTATCCACCCAAATCGAGCGGAACGCCAAGGTATGCATAGAAGCGGGCATCACCACAGTCCGTGATGCAGGAGGCTTCCCCCGCAGGCTTATGAGCCTTATCACCGAGGTGAACAGCGGTGATCTGCCAGGCCCCAGGATTATCAGATGCAACTCTAGCATCACCACCCCTCGTGGATGCCCTGAGTGGGTTCCTTATTTCAACCCTCTTGTAAGATACTTCATGGGCGGGCAGTATGTCGAACGGGTGAAAACACCCTCAGAGGCAAAGAACCGGGTTGAGGAGATGGTACGCATGGGCGCGGACTGGATCAAGATCTACTGCCAGCACAAATCAACACTGCTCGGCAGGGGGGATCTTCCCGTGTTCGACTCCTCGACCTTCAAGGCCATCATGGATACTGCCCGCAGGTATAAGAAGAAGGTATGCTGCCGCATCAGCTCCATTAAAGATCTAAAATACGCCATGTCCATGGGTGTTAACACCTTCGAGCACGGCCCCATCGAGGAGATACCGGACGATACGGCCATGGAGTTTTCAGCCAAGGACATGGTGTTGAACCCCACACTCGCCTGCCTTGACCTCGGAGACGAATCATTATGGGCAATGCTTGAGACAATAGTGAATAAACATGGCAAGACCTTCCTGGAGCCCGAGCCTTTGAGGCAGGTCAAGGAGTATATCGCCATCTACCGGGAAAGGCCCTACCCTCCTCCTGAGGAGGAATATCTGAAGAGACCTTATATAGACAAACCGCTGCTTTCCAGGGGCTTCCATCTGGCACTTGCCAATGTCGGAAAAATCCTGCATGCAGGCGGGCGCATAGGGGTAGCAAGCGACTCGGGGGGGCTCCCTGCCGCATTTTTTGGGGTGTTCTATCCTGAAGAGCTCAAGAGGCTTAACCGGGCAGGGCTTACGCCTGCACAAGTGCTTGCGGCCGCCACATCGGGAAACGCATCCATACTGGGCATTGATCACACCCTTGGCACCATAAAACCCGGGATGACAGCCGACCTGATAGCAATCGACGGCAACCCCCTGGAAAACCTCGATGCCATGAAATATGTCAAGATTGTCATGAAGGGCGGCAACTTCATGAAAGGCGAGCCGGAAGCGGCTTCATTCCAGAGTATGGTGATGTCGCGGCATCAAATATACATGCACTGATACTACTCCTTAGTAAACCGCACCGGGTTGCAGATTAGTTTTCGAATTAGTAAGCACATCCTTTTCCTGAATGCAAAGATAGGTTATAGTCCCATGTTCAATAAGGCTTCACATCTATCCAGAAAGGGTAAGAATTCATGGGCGGGATTATGGTAAGCAAATTCGGCGGCAGCTCGGTGGCCAATGCTGTCCAGATTGAAAAGGTCAGAAGAATCGTCATGGCGGATAAGAGACGGCACATCATCGTGGTATCGGCCCCGGGCAAGGATGCAAACGATACCGAGAAGGTCACCGACCACCTTTTCAATCTTGCCACGAACGGCGAGTACTTCCAGATACGGGGAAAAGACGTCAACCCCAGGGAAAGTCACGAAAGTGTGGTGGGTAAATTCAAAGGCCTTATTCGTGATTTTGCAATCGAGGGTGACGACATCATCGAAGACCTGGAGGCGGACCTGAACAGCGCAATCGAAGGCCGCAAACGGATTGACTTCTTTGCATCAAGGGGTGAACACTACAGCGCCAAGGTAATTGCCCGTTACTTCAGAAACAAGGGTATGCAGGCCGCCCTACGGCTGCCTGAGGATATCGGTTTTCTCGTAACGGAGCGTTTCGGCAATGCCAAGATCCTCCCCGGCACCTATGTCAACCTGAAGGAGAACCTCACGGATGAAGGGATAATCATTATCCCCGGTTATTACGGCATCACCCTGAAAGGCGATATCGCAGTCCTGTCCCGTGGAGGCTCCGACCTCACGGGTGGAGATGTGGCCTATGCCATGGATGCAGCCATCTATGAGAACTGGACCGACACGGACGGCATCTTTCAGGTGGATCCGCGTATCATCCCGGAGGCAAAAGTCATACCTGAGCTGACCTACAAGGAGATACGGCTGCTGAGTTATCGGGGGTTCAATGTCTTCCACTTCGATGCGATGCTCAACTGCAAACACAAGAACATCCCCATCAATATCCGGAATACAAACAACCCCGATGCACCGGGGACGATGATCGTGGGTTCGCGCATACCCGAGGAGACCGTGGTGGGCATCGCCCGCATGGATGGGCTCGCCTATGTCTACATCGAGAAAGACATGATCGGTGAGACCATCGGCTTTACCATGGAATTGCTAGATATCTTCAAGGACTTCAACATCAATACCCACCACTACCCGTCCGACATGGACGATATCGCTGTTATCGTAGATCAGGTGGACCTTGCCGGCAAGGTCGATGACATAAAGGCCCTGATCAAGCAGCAGCTCAATCCTGATTATATAGATATCCAGACGAATCTGAGCCTTCTTTCCCCGGTAGGCTCAGGCATGAAGGACACCCCCGGTGTATTGGCCAAGGCCGCCGATGCGCTCTACCGTGAAGGCATAAATATCGATGTGGTCGACCAGGGGCCGTCCCAGATGAGCTTTCATTTCGGGATCAATCAAAAGTATGGTGATGCCGGGCTCAAGGCCCTCTTTAAAGAGATGCTGAGGCATTAAACAAAGGATTCACCGGGATTACTTACATCATATTCTTCAAGACAAACGTTCCTTATCAGTGGTAGATATTTTAGTTGATAAACACCAAGAAAGGAGGGTTTGTATGATCGTCGTCGTTGCCGTAATGAAGGCCAAGAAAGGGAAAGAACAGGAAATGGAGGATGCATTAAGATGGCTCATCCCCCAGGTGGATTCCGAATCGGGCACCTTGCAGTATGTCCTCCATCGGGCCAGGAAAGACACAGGCAAATTTCTCTTCTACGAGAAGTACCGGGACAAGGATGCGCTCAATACCCACAGCTCAACACCTTACTTCGCAGAGCTCTTCGGGAAGATAGCACCTTTACTCGATGGTGATCCTTCCATCGAGATCTATGAGGATATTGCATCGATCCAGGAAAAGATCTACCAGGCCCCATGAGGATATTAGGTACTATTCAATAATATTGGGTAAATCTTATCATTCCATTGCCCAAGGGTGCATGATCTCTTGAAAGGAGATGCGCATGAAACCTATTGGACCATTGATGTGGGAACACAGGCTCATCGAGCAGATCATCCCCCTCATTAAGAATGAAATTAAAAACATTGAAAACACCAAGAGAACGAACGTGATATTCATAGAGAAGGCAGTGGACTTTTTCAGGACCTATGCCGATCGAACCCATCACGGCAAGGAGGAGGATATTCTCTTTAAGGCCCTGGAAGAAAAGCCTCTCTCGGATGACCTTGTGAAAATAATGAATGAGCTTATGGACGAGCATACCATTGCCAGAAAGAATGTGCATGCCATCCTGGATGCAAGGCATGAGTATGTGAACGGCAAGGATGAGGTCATAGGGATTATCCTTAAAGGTCTCACCGACCTTTCGAACCTCTACCCGGTGCACATTGAAAAGGAGGATAAGCGTTTCTTCTTCCCTGTCATGGAATATTTCACGAACAAGGAACAGGAAAAGATGCTCGATGCGTTCCGGGAGTTTGACCGCAAGATGATCCACGAGAAATATCAGAATATCATGGAGCAGCTTGGGGTAAGGGTAAAGAGATGGTGAAGCAGCCGTGATCCTTGCCTTTTCATGCAGCCTTCATCTGTCACATTTATATTGCATCAACACCCTGAAGATCAAAATAATGTAGAAGTGTAATGGGTTGTGTTATAATCTTAAAGAGTATACATTCTTGTAAAATTAGGTTGAGAGGATACACATGAAAGACGAACACGGGATAAAAGACGGATACTGGTTAATGGGGTTTCAGTATGAGTTTACCGGCAGTCTTTATAGTTTGGGGCAGATTCCACGATGTAAAGTTGCAATGCTGGATCATTTGAACAGGGATGATAAACTCCTCGTAGCAGGTGTGGGACATGGCATTGAAGCAATAGAAGCCGCCAAGAGAGGGGTTAATGTTACGGCGGTTGATATTTCAAAAACCATGTTAAAGTACATGCAGAAGAAAATTGACCGGGCAAACCTGGATAAGCCGATACAGATAATAAACAATAATATCCTTAATGTTAACTATCCTGCCGAGTATGACATGGTTATAGCAAACTACTTCCTGAATGTGTTTCCAAAAGAAAAGATGCTGCAGATTCTGACCCATCTCACAACCTTTGTAAAACCCGGCGGGTATATGGTGATAGGCGATTTTGCGCTGCCGCTAAGCGGCGGATGGTTCTATAAGGCATTTCAAAACATCTATTGGTACTTAGCTGCAACACTCTACTGGCTTACCGCGGATAATGCCGTCCATCCCATATATGATTATCCCGGTCTTCTCAAATCATTGGGCTTTGAGATAGCTGAGATAAAGTATTGTAAGATGCTTACCATGAACTGCCATTGGTCTATACTGGGAAAGAAAAAGGCGGCATAATATCTATGCCCCACTCCATGAACACATGATGGATATGCCCTCATAATAAAAGGAGCGGTTCATGAAAGACGGGTATTGGCTGGTTGGATATCAGTATGAGTTGTCTGGTTATTTATACAGCTTGGGACGGATTCCCAAATGTAAATCAGCTATGCTCAAACACCTTAACCCGAACGACAAGGTGCTTGTCGCCGGCGTCGGGCACGGGACGGAAGCGATAGAAGCGAGTAGGCTGGGTGCGGATGTAACGGCTGTCGACTTGTCGGAGACCATGCTCAATCAATTTCGTAAGCGCATAGCAAAGGAGAACCCTCCCAAAGAGATCCGGGTCATCCATGATGACATCTTCAATGTCAAGGATACCGGGCAATATGACATGGTGATTGCCAATTTCTTCCTGAATGTTTTTTCCGAAACAAGGGTGGTGGAAGTAGCAAACCACCTTGGGACACTTGCCAAACCGGGCGGCTACTTTGTTGTGGGAGAATTTGTTCTGCCGGAAAAAAACGGATGGCGAGGGATTCTTCAGAGGGCCAACTGGTATTTCGCCATAACGTTTTACAGCGCTACCACGGAAGCGGTTTTTCACCCGGTGTGGGATTATCCTGCCCTCGTGGAGGGATCCGGCTGTAAAATCCAGGAGATTGAATATTTTAAAATTTTTAATACCAACTTGTACTGGTCGATCTTGGGAAAAAAATCTAGACAATAACCCCACTTCCTTTGCTCTTGAATAAAAGCCAAGCTCATTATATTATTGGTCTTCATGAAAGAATCGATTAAAAAGAAGAAGATCAAACCACAAGGATCGCCGGGGATCTCACATCGAGACACACGACCACTCATGACAAGGGGCGCTTTTTTCATTGTCGGTATCGGTGCGTCCGCCGGAGGACTGGAGGCGCTGGAACAGCTCCTGGGCAATGTATCAGAGGGCAGAGGCATAGCCTATGTCATCGTCCAGCACCTGGACCCCACACACAAGGGTATCATGCCCGAGCTCCTGCAACGCATGACACACATGAAGGTCACCCAGGTAAAAGACCGCACACCGGTCAAACCGGGCCAAGTCTATGTGATCCCGCCGAACAAGGACATGTCGGTCCTGCATGGGGTTCTTCATCTGCTCGAGCCCACAGCGGCGCGGGGGCTTCGTCTGCCGATTGATTTCTTTTTCCGCTCCCTGGCAGAGGACCAGCGGGAACACAGTGTGGGCATTATCCTTTCGGGCATGGGCACCGACGGCACGCTGGGTATCAAGGCCATCAAGGAACTTGGTGGGTTGGTCCTGGTGCAGGATCCGGCCACCGCCAAATTCGACAGCATGCCTCGCAGCGCCATAGGAACAGGGCTCGTCGATTATGTGGCTCCGGCAAAGGAACTGTACGGCAAGCTCATTGACCTTCTCCAACACCCCCTTCGCGACCAGCGGGCCGAGCCTCTCCTGGAAAGCAAGATGCAGTCGGCTCTGGAAAAGATCATAATCCTGCTCAGGACCCACACGGGCCAAGATTTCTCACTGTATAAAAAGGGCACCTTGTACCGCCGGATCGAGCGGCGCATGGGCATCCACCAGATTGACAAGATCGCCCATTATGTCCGTTTTTTACAAGAAAATTCCCAGGAGCTGGAGCTTCTCTTCAAAGAGCTCCTCATCGGCGTAACGAATTTTTTCCGGGATCAGGCAGCCTGGGAGTACCTGAAGGAGCATGCCATACCGGCCCTCCTGGCAAGCAGACCGGATGGCGGCTTGATCCGGGCATGGACCCCGGGCTGCTCTACAGGCGAGGAGGCCTACTCGCTCGCCATCGTGTTCAAGGAGGCACTGGATCGTAGCAAACTTAAGGGGAATTATACGTTGCAGGTCTTTGCCACCGACCTGGACAAGGATGCCATTGATAAAGCCCGCCAGGGCGCTTACCCCTCCAACATTGCCGCGGATGTCTCCCCCGAGCGCCTGCACAGGTTTTTCGTCAGGGAAGAGAGCAGCGGCTACCGGGTCGTCAAGGATATCCGCGAGATGGTGATAATGGCGGTGCAAAATGTCACCATGGATCCGCCCTTTACCAAGCTGGACATCCTGATATGCCGGAACCTCCTGATTTACCTTACCCCGGAATTGCAGAAAAAGATCTTACCGTTGTTCCATTACAGTTTGAACCCAGGCGGTATCCTGTTCCTGGGGAGCGCCGAGACCACCGGCGGCTTTTCCGACCTCTTCACCCCGCTTGAAAGAAAATGGAGGATCTATCGGCGCAAAGAGTCTCATGGAAAAGCGAGGCTGGTGGAATTACCGTCCTCATTCTTCATTGAGCCCCCGGCCCTTCTCAGAGAGGCAGAACTGCCCGCGCCGGTACCAAATCTCCAGTCACTGACGGATCAGCTGATACTGCAGCAATTCTCCCCACCCGCCGTACTGATCAACGACAAGGGCGACATCCTCTACATCACCGGCAAAACGGGCAAGTATCTTGAACCGGCAGCCGGCAAGGCCAACTGGAACATTTTTGCCATGGCCCGTGAAGGGATGTACCATGAGTTGTCACGCGCCTTCCAAAAGGTGCTACGGCAAAAAGGCAACGTCACCATACAAGGTCTGAAGGTAAGGACCAATGGCACAGAGCATGTCGTGGACTTCACCCTCCAGGCGATTGAAGAGCCGGAAGCCCTGCAAGGGATGTTCCTGGTCGTCTTTAAGGATGTGGCGACCTCCACCGGCAGGAAACCGGCTGTCCGCGTCACGGGCCATTCATCACCACACGCCGCTATCGCTGAACTGGAGGAGGAGAGCAGACACCTCCGCGAGGATCTGCTGAATACCCGTGAAGAGATGCAGACCTCACAGGAAGAGCTCAAAGCAACCAACGAAGAGCTTCAGTCCGCCAACGAGGAGCTGCAATCCACCAATGAGGAACTGACCACGTCCAAGGAAGAGATGCAGTCTCTGAATGAGGAACTGCAGACGGTCAATGCCGAGCTGCAATCCAGGGTGGATGAGCTTTCGCGATTGAATAACGACATGAAGAACCTGCTCAACAGCACGGAAATCGCCACAGTGTTTCTGGACAAAACACTCAATCTGCAGCGGTTCACCCCCCAGACGACCCGGATCATCAAGCTGATCCCAGGCGATGTAGGACGGCTCATCACCGACATCGCATCCGACCTGATCTACCCCGCAATGCCCGATGACATTCGGGACGTGCTGCAGACGCTGGTGTTTGTGGAAAAGCAGGTTACTACCCGGGACGGACGCTGGTTTCTCACGCGCATCATGCCATACCGCACCCTCGAGGACAAGATTGACGGCGTAGTGATTACCTTTACGGACATCACCGTAGCCAAGACTCTCGAGATGGAACTACGCCGGTCGCACGACGAGATAGAAGCGAAGGTTGCAGAACGCACTCTCGAGCTTGCAAAGGCAAACGAGGAGCTTCTCTCAGAGATTGCTAAACACAGACAGGGACGAATCGATAAAGGCTAGGCACAGGGGTGAAGTGATACCGGAAGAGGTCAAACCATGAAAGAGGGCAATGGCAAAGAGGCAAATGCCCCTGATCTGCGTCTCCGCGCAGAAAAGCGGCTTGCAGAGGCACGGACCTCAAAAGGACCACACCCGAAGAAAGAAGACACCTCAAAACTGATCCACGAACTGCAGGTCCACCAGATAGAGTTGGAGATGCAGAACGAAGAGATCATGCAGGCACGCACCGAGATCGAGGTGAGCCTGGAAAAGTACTCCGATCTCTACGATTTTGCTCCGGTGGGTTATTTTACCCTTACAGACGAAGGTATCATCCGGGAGGTCAACCTTACGGGCACGGCCCTTCTGGGGGAGGATCGTTCACATCTGATCAACCGGAGCTTCGGTCTTTTCATTGCCGATGAGACGCGACCCGCCTTCTTTGTATTTCTTAAAAAGGTATGTGAGGGCAACACAAAGGAGAAATGCGAGGTCGTGCTCACACGAGGTAAAGATAACCCAAGGTATATCCACCTCGAAGGTAGAGCTTGGGAGACCGATAACAGCATGGACCGACTGTGCCTGATGGCTGTCCTTGACATCACGAATCAAAAGCTTTCTGAGAAATCGCTCCATCAGAAAACAGAAGAACTGGACCGCTTCTTCAGCGTTGCTCTGGACTTGCTCTGTATTACGGACACTGACGGTTATTTCCGTCTATTGAACCAGACCTGGGAGAGAACCCTGGGATTTACCCGTGAAGAGCTCATGTCCAAACGTTTCTTTGATTTTATTCACCCTGATGATGTGGAGAGCACCATTGAGGCGGTTGCCGTTTTGGCCTCCCAACGGGAAGTTATTAATTTTACTAACCGCTATCGCTGCAAGGATGGTTCATACCGCTGGCTCGAATGGCGTTCAGCCCCTGCCGGCAACTTGATCTATGCAGCAGCCCGGGATATTACCAAGCGCAAACTGGCGGAGGAGGCATTACTGAAGGCCAAGGAAGCGCTGGAAAGAAAAGTGGCGGAACGCACCGCCGAATTACAGAAAACCAATGAGCAGCTGCAACTTGAACTCACTGAGCGGAAGCGGACGGAAAGGCGTTTGCGTAAGGATACGGAGCGCACAAGCCTTCTCCTTGAACTCTATCTGAACGCCCCGCAGATGTCGGACAAGGAGCTTTATGACTATGTCCTTGAGAAGGCGGTCAACCTCACGGATAGCTCCATCGGCTTTTTTCACAAGGTCGCTGAAGACCAGAAAACCATTATACTGACCGCATGGAACAACAAGGCTCTCATGAACTGCACGGCCGTCTTTGACGATCACTATCCCATTGATCAGGCGGGGAACTGGGTGGACTGTGTTCGTCTCAAGAGGCCGGTAGTGTACAATGATTATCCGAACTCCCCAGACAGAAAAGGGTACCCGGAAGGTCATTCTCCCGTAGTGCGCTTCATGAGTATTCCCGTCCTCGATCGGAATAAAGTCAGGATAATAATCGGCGTGGGGAACAAAGCGGAAGAGTATGATGAACATGACGTTGTCCAATTACAGCTGGTAGCCAATGAAATGTTCAAGATCATCAAGCAGCGTCAATCTGATGAAGCATTGTGGAACAGTGAGGAGAGCTACCGCATGCTGTTTAATAGCATTACGGACGCTGTATTTGTCCATGAGGTCAACTCAGATGGTACACCAGGTCTATTCCTGGAAGTAAACGGTGTTGCCTGTGAGCGTTTGGGTTACACACGAGAGGAACTGCTCGCAATGTCACCTGTTGATATTAACGCTCCCGCCTCTGAGTCCGGGATCGACAATATGCTTACTATCGAGCAATCGGCAGCTGCCCATAATGTAGTCTTTGAGCAGGTCCATGTCACCAAGAACCAGCGGCGCATACCGGTGGAGATCAACAGCTGCAAAGTTTCTTTACACGGATGCTCATGTGTAATCTCATTAGTGCGTGACATCACCGATCGCAAGCGGGCGGAAGAAGAAAAGAAGAGACTAGAGACTCAACTCATTCATGCCCAGAAAATGGAGGCTCTCGGGGCCTTGGCGGCTGGAATAGCTCATGATTTCAATAACATAATTCAACCCATTCTGATCAATTCAGAACTCATCTCAGATACACTTCCCCTTGGCACACAGGAACGTGAATACCTTGATGTGATCATTGATGCTGCACAACTCGGGAAAAACTTTGTCAGACAGATCAAGGCGTTCGGCTCCGGCACAAAAACGACGTCCAAGCCCATTGTTTTGGGCCCTGTCGTTCGCGATGCCCTGATCTTCTTCAAGCGATCGCTTCCTCATGATATCAAATTCAGGCAGAGGATAACCACAAAAGAAAGCCTTGTACAAACAGATCCAACACAGGTCAATCAACTGATTCTCAATCTCTGTGTAAATGCGGTACAAGCCATGAACTCCGGTAAGGGTTCCCTCGAAGTATTTCTCAAGGAAACCGAGGTCACTTCGGCTACCCCTGCCCTCGTCAATAACCTCAAACCGGGAAAGTATATGAGACTCACGGTTTGTGATACCGGATGCGGGATCAATCCGGAAACGCGAGAGCGGATATTCGATCCGTTCTTTACCACCAGGAAGGCACGTATGGGCACCGGGCTTGGGCTCGCAATCGCACATGAGGTGGTAAAGAATGCTCAAGGGTCCATACTCTTATATAGTGAAGTAGGAAAGGGAACACGATTCGAGATTTTCTTCCCGCTGCACCTTGATTCTTTGGATCAGCCTCTTATTTAAGCTCCACATATGGACACAGGGATCGAGAAGTACATCCTCTTGGTTGATGACAACACAATAGACCTGCGCAGTATCCATCAATTGCTCGTCAATCTGGGGTACGAAGTGACCTCAACCACTAATTCTCAAGAGGCCCTCTCCATGTTCCGTAACGAGCCGGATAAATTCGATATGATTATAACCGATCAGTTCATGCCGAGGATGAAAGGTGATGAACTGGTAATTAGTGTGCGTGAGATCCGAAAAGATATTCCCGTCATTGTCTGTTCCGGGTCTGAAGGAGCTCTCCAGGAGCTGCAAAAACAAATGAGAGACTTTCAGGAATTCTTGCTCAAGCCTTTTTCAAGATCTGAACTTGCAGATACCATCCACCGTATACTGGCATAAGATCACTTTATTTTTTTAAACATGATACCCGCCAGAGCCTAGACTTGAAACCAATAACACCATACTTTAAGATCTAGGCATGGAAGCATACACTACTTTCTTTCGTAATCGCTAAATATTTTCTCATAAAAGGTCGATGGATAAATAAGTATGAACGCAATCATTGGTGCAGTCGTGGTATTGTCCTGTGTGGTCGGCGGATACCTGCTGGAGCACGGGAACCTCAGTGTCATCATGCAGCCGACGGAAGTCCTCATCATCTTCGGCGCCGCCACAGGGGCACTCCTCATCATGTCTCCTTTCAAGCTCCTTAAGGAGATCCTGAAAAACATATCCAGTGTAGTGAAGCCGAAACATTACGACTCAAAGAAATACATAGAGGTACTCTCGCTGCTCTATGAGATCTTCAACAAGATGCGCAAGGAGGGTATCATCGCCATAGAGTCTCACGTGGAGGAACCGAACAAGAGCGAGATCTTTAAAAAATATCCTGCAATCCTGAAGAACAAGCGCACACTTGATTTCATCTGCGACAGCCTTAAGATCCTGCTTTCCATCGATATACCGCCTCATGAATTCGATAATCTATTGGAGGTGGACATAGATGCCAATACGGCGGAGGCAAGCCATCCCTACCACCGCATCGCCAAGATAGCCGATTCATTGCCCGGACTCGGAATCGTGGCCGCGGTGCTCGGCGTTGTGCTCACCATGCAAAAGATCAACGAGCCGCCTGCGGTGCTCGGTGAAAGCATCGGGGCGGCACTCGTAGGAACCTTTCTCGGCGTGCTCACGTGTTATGGCTTTGTCGGCCCTCTTGCAACACTGATGGAGCACCAGATCAAGGAGGAGGAGTCATATTACCAAGTGGTCCGCATAGCAATCGTCTCTTATGTGGCGCGCTCCATCCCTCAAATCGCTATTGAATTCGCACGCAGGGCCATCCCGGAGAGTGTGCGGCCCGGCTTCAATGAGCTCGAAAAGATCATGAAGGGCAAAGGCAAGTAATGTCTGAAAATAGAGAACAGCCTGTCATCATAAAAAAATATAAAAAGGGCGGCGAAGAAGGGCACGGCGGGTCATGGAAGGTGGCTTATGCCGACTTTGTCACCGCAATGATGGCCTTCTTCCTTCTCCTGTGGCTGTTGACCATGACCTCCCAACAGAAAAAGATTGCGCTATCCCAATACTTTATGAATTATTCGATCTTTGAAAAGGGCGGTGGTGCTGCCGTTGCAACCCTCCAGGATGTCCCCGGCAAAGGTATGTTTGATGTAGGCAAGGGTGCAAAGCCCCCTCCCCCATCATCCATGGTTGCGAGCCAGCTTGCAGATAAAGTCAAGAAGCAGGTTCAAGATAACCTCAAAGAATTTCAGGACAGGGTGCTTGCCTTCGATGATAACGGCAACCTGCGTATCGAGATCATCGATACAGGGGGCACCTCATTTTTCAATGTGGGCGGCATCGATCTCTCAGAGAGCGGGAAGGCCCTTATCAAGAATATAGCCCCTGCGCTGAAAGGGTTGGACAAAAAAATCATCATCGAGGGCCACACGGATTCACTCGGATATAAAGGAATGACGTTCACCAACTGGGAATTATCCACACAGCGTGCATCGGCGGCACGTCTTGAACTCGAGAAAAACGGGATACCGCCAAACCAGATCGAGATGGTGGCGGGGTACGCCGACAGCAAACCCTTCATTAAAAACAATCCTGCCGATCCCAAGAACCGCCGTATCTCAATTGTGGTTGACAATAAGTCATCAACAAAGCAACCACCTCCAGCCCAGAGCATGCAAAAACCAAAGCTCCCGGATTCGCCGCCTGGCCTGCAATAGATCACTACCGGATAACCTCACGCAAAGGTATTTGGCCGATTAAGGAAGACTGGCTCCGGCCCCTGCAGGCATGTATGACCTCCAATAAAGGGTTGCCTCTTTACAAAGGCTGCCTCTTTAAGAGATCATTACTCGTGTTAAAGAAATTACCTATGAAGGAGATACATCAAGGCTCATGACGGATGTGATTCGCAGGTGCACTGATTCGGATCTTCATACCATTTTTGAGATAATCAATGACGCCGCTAAAGCCTACAAGGGTGTGATCCCTCAAGACCGCTGGCATGAACCGTACATGAGCCGGGCTCAGCTTCAATTTGAAATTGAGGATGGGGTTGTGTTCTGGGGGATCGAGATTGACGGAAAACTTGCAGGTGTCATGGGGATACAGGACAAGGGCGATATAACCCTGATCCGTCACGCCTATGTAAGGTCGTCCTTAAGGAATACCGGTATCGGCACAAGGCTCCTGAAGCACCTTGAGCCCATGAGCGACAAGCCTATCCTTATGGGAACCTGGGCGGCTGCGGACTGGGCCGTTGCCTTTTACCGGAAAAACGGTTACCGCCAGGTGAGCCCGGAGGAAACAAACCGCCTGCTGCGGAAATACTGGTCCATCCCTGAAAGACAGGTCGAGACATCGGTAGTGCTTGCAAACGAAAGATGGAAAGGGTCGACACCATGAGGCCTTCACATTCCGGGCATTCGCATTATAAAAAGCCCTGAACCTGCTCCACTATGAGTAGACAAGAGGATCGATGAGAGAAGGAGGCTTAGAGTGTTTACCAGCATGTTGTTCATTCTCATAGCAATTGGTTTGATCGCCGGGATCCTTTCCGGCCTGTTCGGTATCGGCGGCGGAATCATCATCATCCCGGCCCTGATATATATTCTGGGATATTCCCAGCACAAGGCCACAGGCACCAGTCTGGCCGTGCTCCTGCCGCCGATAGGCATCGCTGCTTTCATCGAGTACTATCGTCATAACAATGTCGATCTGAAGGCCGCATTCATCATAGCCGCGTTCGCCATCATGGGCGGCTGGGTCGGTTCACTGTATGCAAACCGGCTATCAGGACCGGTGCTACGCCTCCTCTTCGGCATTCTCATTATCGTGCTCGGAGGATATATGGCAATCGGTGCCCTGAGGAAACTCGGATACCTGTGATCATCAGGCTGATCCTTTTCTCTCTTATGGTAATGTTTAACTCTGCGTATTAAAATACACATGACTTTTCGCATAGGGGGTCTTCAGGTGAACAAGAAAGTCGATGACACACGGGTCCATCCCCATCAGCAAATGCTTGCAAAGATATTCACCTCTGTCCGCCTCATGGGGCCGCCCATGAGTGAGAAGCTTCTGGAACTCGTTTGCCATCTCTTCAGCCCGGAAGAGGCCTGCATTGCGATACATCTGCCCTTCTACCTGCCCAAGTCCCTTGAAAAGATCGCCCGCCGGACCCGGCAAAGTCCCAATGTAATCAGGCAGAATCTGGAGGTTATGGCACAGAGAAGGGTAATTTACGGTTCTGAGGAGGGATACGCCCTCCTGCCGCTCATCCCCGGCATGTTCGAGTATCTGCTCATGGATGGGAGGGATTCGCCCTGGCACAGGAGATATGCACAGCTCATCAACGCCCTCTATGCCACCGGCTATACAAGTGAATACAGCACAAGGCCCTCTCCGCTCATCCGCAACATACCCGTGGAGACTGTCATAGAGAGCACGAACCGTGTTGTGGATTCAGACCTCATGAGCGAGATGATTGAAGCCCATGATAAACTGGCTGTATTGAACGTATGCCAATGCAGGCAGTCACACATATTCTCGGACCACGAATGCAAACGGTCCAGTGCGGCTGACGGATGCCTCGTCTTCGGAAGCTTTGCCGAGGCTGCCGTTGAGAAGAGAAGCGGAAGATTTGTGAGCAGGGAAGAAATGCGGGATATCGTCCAGGACCGCTGGGAGAAAAACCTTGTCTTCATGTCGGCCAACCTCGTGCCTTCAAGCACGAATGCTATCTGCACGTGCTGCGACTGCTGCTGCCACTATATCGAATCCGTCAACCAGTTCGGCGGCCGGGTCTCCCTGGCCCGACCCCACTTCATCGTGGCTGTAGACGAATCCGCCTGCAATTCATGCGGCAGGTGTGCGAAGGTCTGTAACACATACGCCCACACAGTGAAAGACAAGCAGCATGTCTACGATTCGGACCACTGCCTCGGGTGCGGCCTGTGCGTCAAGGCATGCCCGAAAAAGGCCGTCTCCATGAGAGAGAACAGCGACTATTCGCCGCCGTCCAAGAGTTGGCTGCATTTCGGACTGCGAATAATGCCGGCAAGCATTTTGACTCAAATCAGGGTGGCGATGTCGAGGTAGATCGATCGGTACCCATCAGAAATAAAATGAACATATTGCAAGCGAGGTGAGGGATGGAGACCTGGAAACTCCCGCCTAAGGCTAAAATATATGAGGCCATGAGTGCGGTCGCCGACAACAGAATAAAGATCACGGGCACAACAAACGCCGAAGTAACCTCATCGTCGCATGACAAGACTTATACCGTGGTATGGAGCGAGGACCTCACCCGGATCACGTCCAATGACAATGCCTCCTATTGGCAGGGTTACTTGGGCTACCCCATCGTTGCGGTGCTCATGATGAGGGGGGATGTCACCTTCGACAGGGAGATCACAGAGCACCTCAAAGGCATTCCCTGGAAAGATATCAACAAACGGTTCAGGAACGACTATGAAAAGGCCGTGGACTCGGTGCTGAGCTCGCTTGAAGAAAAGGGGATCGATACGGGTATTCTCACAGCAGAAATAGAACGGATCATGGCCCAGCTCGGGCATCTCTCATTAAAGAAACTCTCCAAGGGTGCACGACCACCGAAAGAACGGTCCGGCTGACGATATTCTCACTTGTATCTGTTCCGTGCAGAAATGCCTTTTTAATTGTCGGCATAAGTCTTTATCAAGTCAGCCAATGGGGCCGGTCAGACATCCAAACCCTCACCGTCTCGTGCAGCCAATCATCGAGTCCTTTCACCATATAAAATCGCGGGAAAAGGAGATTGTCATGAGGGGAGATCACACCCTCATCAACGGCGATTTTCGCCAGGGTCGTATAAGGATAAATGCGGATGCCGATGGTAATCTTCAAGGCATCCAATCGAAGCGAATCAGCAAAGACAAGGCTTTCTTCAACCGACTCTTTCGTCTCGCCGGGACCTCCCAAAAGCAGGAAGCCCATCCTTTTTATCCCGAAGTCCTTCAGCATTTCAGAAGTCTTGAAGATTGTATCAAGGTTATACTTTTTATTCATGGTGCGAAGAATTCGCTCACAACCGCTTTCGAATCCCAAACTTACCTCTGTGCAACCGGCCCTTGACAAGAGATCAATAAATTCTTCATCAACCTTCCCGGGGTAAATGATGCACCGAAAGGATATCTTCAATCCGCTCTTCATAAGCTTAGAACAAATCTCTTTGGCATAGGGCAAAGGGATATTAAAGGTATTATCGACAAAATAGAACCGTTTGAATCCTGCATCAACGTGGCCGGCTATTTCCTCAATGACTAATGAGGGACTTCGTTTCCTGATGGAGCGGCCTTCGATTACACTGGTTGAACAATAACTGCAGTCCATGGGACAGCCGCGCCTCGTCTGAACCGGCATCCATATCTCCTGTTCGTTGGAGACACTGAGAGACGAGATGAAGCTATCGGCCAAAGGCAACGTATCCAGGTTTTTCACAAACTTCCTTTTCCCCTGAAGTCCAAGACCCCGCAGATAGAGGCCGGGCGTTCCGGAAAAGCCTGCACCACGTCTGATCCGATCCAGAAGGATGGGGAATATGCCTTCTCCCTCTCCTTGTATTCCCATATCTGCTTCCAGATAATCCAAGACACTTTCCGGGAAGATGCTGTACCCTGCCCCGCCCAAGACGATTATGGCGCGAGAAAGATCTCGACAATCCGTTACGGTTTTCTTGACCTGATCCAATAAAAATCTCGGGCCTTCCATCTTCTGGTCGTCTATATTTCTTACGGAGATGCCTATAACCTCTGGATGAAAGGTTTCAACTGCCTCCATGATGGACAACCGGTTGTCCTGCCGGGTCATAAGGTCAAGCAATCTTACCTCATGCCCTGCGTTTCGTGTCGCTGCGGCAACACAATTCAATCCCAAGGGCAACGGAAGGATATTGATCTGTTCAGTATTTGCGGAAATGAGGAGTATTCGCATGTTTTATTCTGACTCAAGGATGTTAGATCAATATCGATCTTTTTTCAATAATCAAGAAAATGTGGCCAAATTAATAGTAAAAATGATGGACTGTTGCAATAGACAGGGTTCATGATACATAAGAGAAATGAGCGTAAGGGTCTGATCTTGATGAAAACGCAAACCCTTGCAGATGATGTCCAGTTCAATGACAAAGGGGAGTATTACCCGTCATGTCCTCTATAAGGATTGAGATCTGGGTCGTTATTTCAATCTTTGTCTTGCTCTTCTTCCTCATTCCCGGTATTAACCACGGGTTGTGGAGGCCTGATGAACCACGGGTTGCAGGCATATGTGCCGAGATGGCACGGACCCATGATTTTGTCATTCCCCATCTAAACGGCAAGCCCTTTCTCGAAAAGCCTCCCCTTTACTATGCTGCAGGGGCTCTCGCCGGTTCTCTCCTCGGAGTGGATAGCGACATCCCTTACCGCCTTGTATCGCTCTTCTTCGGCACTCTCACGATCATTATTACCTTTTTAGCGGCATCAAGAAAGGGCGGGCCCATCATGGGCATCATTGCAGGGGGTATCCTGGCAAGCTCATGGGAGTTCTTCATGTTATGCAGGTGGATACAGGTGGATGTCATCCTTGTTTTTGGTGTGACTATTGCCATGTATGCATATCAAAAATGGCTGGATTCCGCCAAGGCCTCCTATTCCATCCTTTTAGGCCTTGCTGTGGGGATCGCCTTCATGGGGAAAGGCATGGTCGGACCGGCGATCGTTGCTGCTGCCGTATTAACTGATATCATACGCCGCAGAGATCTCGGTACATTCAGGCGGATCAGGCCGTTTGTGGTTCTTGCATTCATACTTATTGCTGTACTGCCCTGGATTGTCGCCCTCTGGGCCCGCGGAGGCTGGCCTTTCATCAGAGAGGTAATCGTGGTGAACAACCTCATGCGTTTCACGGGCGCTCCCGAAGGTGCGGCACTCGGGCATCAGAACGGCCCCCTGTATTATCTTGAACACTTTCCGGGGAATTTTCTGCCATGGACCCTGATCTTTATCCCTGCTTTCATTGCATCCATCAGGAAGTTCAAGGATGACCCCTATATCTGCTGGTTCATCGCCCCGTTCATCCTTCTATCCATCGCTTCGACCAAGAGGGGCTTATACCTGGTGCCGTTGTACCCCGCTGCTGCATGCATGATAGCAGACTGGATCTCGAATGCGCACCTAATGAAATGGGAAGAGCTTCTCATAAAGATTACCTGGGCCGTCTCTATCGCCGGCTGTCTTGCCCCCTTCGCCGGCGCTTTTCTCGGGATGCCGGCACTCGGGATAGCTTTTGGTATGCTCGCAGTCTTCTCTCTGGTTCTCATCACAAGGGCGAGGGTGAAACAGCAAGAGGCCGTATCCCTGGTCATGATGGTGTGCATAGCCATGTGCGCATGCACGATGATATATTTCCCCTACATGAAGCCGGACAAGGACTACCTTGGTTTTGCACAGCAGGCCCTTGCTGCGGCGGGCAACAGCGAGATAACCCTTATCGACACTGATGAGTCATTGGAGGGGGTGTTCCCTCTTGTTGCCGGCAAGACCGCAAGAGAGGTGTCTTCTCGAACGGATATCAGGGATGAGGGTTTCTATCTCTTGGCCGGGAATAACGATACATTCATGAAGGCATTGCAACAGCGATCCAGGGTGGAGGTATTCATGGAGAGGAAGCTGGGTCAGAAAACGACACGGCTTTTGTATATCAGGCCCGACACGGCCGGTAAAAAACCAAACATCTAGGCGATTCCATCCGTTCATCATACGTTCTCCGGCACTAAGTGATATCTCCTATTCCCCTTCCACCGGGACAATTGCCCCTGCAGGCATGGCAGGTTTCCAAGGTATAACCTTTTAACGTAGTGACGATAGACTTCTCCCTGCAGTTTTTCTGTATTACCCTTGATCCGTCCAGGGCCTTGCCGGGGCAATTATCAACGCACAGGCTGCACTTCCCGGAACAGAACATATACCGCGCAATCGGGTCTTCATCCAGTGCTTCGTCTAAAAGCATTGCCCCAATCGTAATCCTGTTTCCGAACACATCATTGGTGAGCAGGGTGTTCTTTCCCATAACACCCAATCCGGCCATATACCCGGCATGCTTCAGCGACAGTATCCCCTTGCCTTCTTTTGCATCTGCATCCCAGTACTCATACGGCTCACTCGGGATCGGCACTGCGATAACACCTGCATCCTGCAGATCAAGTGAAAGCCGGCAGGTTAGACGGAATACCTCATGAAGGATAGTCTCTGATGCAAACGTGTATGGAACAGGGCTTGCCGAATAAAAGGCGCCCTCGGGGAAACGCTTTGCCAGTACAACAACCGACCTCGTGCCGGAGAAAATATCTCTTGGCCCGAAACCTTGCGGTGCATCTTTGAACCTTTCAACCGGTGCGATCCCGCACAGGTCCGCACCAAGATTCTTAGCCATACTCTTCAGTCTTTTTGCAGTCATCTTTTTCATGTGATCTTTCCTCCGTGACATCGGATGCACTTCATATTTTTTCATCATCTAATGCAGGCAGGCAACGGATAGAGAAAACAATACGGATGCTATTATCCAGAACAAGGCCTTTATCATCCCCAGGAAAGTCGCCGCTTCCCGATACCGGCAAAGAGACTCCTCTCTCGGGACATACCTGATCGAGTACTCAGGGGTGAACAGATACACGATATATGCAATCACCTTGCCCACTTTCATACTTCCATACATTGCAGCCTGCTGTCCATAATGATTCCCTACAGTATTTTACTTGGTCGAATCCAATCGTCATATCTGATGGACACGTTCACAAATCCTGATTATATACCCTTTATATGGAACTCTATCAGCTGCGGACCTTTGTAACGGTGGCAGAGGAAGGGCACCTGACACGTGCCGCAGGAAAGCTTTTTACGAGTCAACCCGCCATCAGCGCCCATATCAAGGCCCTCGAAGAGGAATTGGGAGTGCCCTTGTTCGTACGGACACCCAAGGGTATGCAGCTCACCAAAGAGGGTGAATTGCTCAAGGCCCAGGCGGAAAAGGCCTTGGACACGATTAAGGAGATGCACCATCAGGCAAAGGTGCTCCAGGGGGACATCCTGGGCACGGTCCGCCTCGGTCTGAACATTGACCCCAGGTTCCTGAAGATCAGCGAATTCTTTTCCATGATGTCGTCTAAATATCCCCGGCTGGAATTCCACCTGCTCCAGAACATGTCGTGGGAGGTACTTGACAAGATCAAGTCCGGCGGGCTCGATGCGGGCTATATATTCGGCAACAATGAGTATCCCGAGATCGTCACCATACCCTTATCCGATTTCGATCTCAGGATCGTCGGACCCGCCCACTGGAAAGATGATCTCAAAGGCGCCGGCTGGCAGCGGATCGCCGAGATGCCCTGGATCTGGGTTCCCCCCATGTGCCCATACTATAAGATCGTGGGTAGCGTGTTTGAAAAGAAAGGCCTCAAGCCATTTAAGGTCGCACTGGCTGATGGAGACTACATCTGCAGGGCCCTTGTCTCATCAGGGGTCGGGTTGACCATCATGATCGAGGAGGAAGCCCTGGAAGCCCAAAAAGAAGGCAAGGTAGTCATTTGGGAAAAGGAGCGCTTTCAGGTACGACTATCCTTTGCCTACCTCGGGAACCGCTCAGACGACCCCGATATCCGCACCGTCATTGATGGAATCCGCACGGTGTGGGGAGTCGCATGATTTGTATTACAACGTTGCTTACTCTCCCTTATGATCGGATTCATGATCCAGGAGAAATTTCTTTCGCCACAACCCGCCGCCATACCCCACCAGGGACCCATCTTTGCCGATTACCCTGTGGCATGGAATGATGATGGAAATCCTGTTGTCGTGGTTCGCCTTCGCAACAGCCCTTAGGGCCTTGGGCTTCCCAATAATCTCCGCCTGCTCACTGTAAGAACGGGTCTCGCCGTAGGGTATGGTCTGTAAGGCCTGCCACACCTCTTGCTGGAAAGGTGTGCCCTGCAATACCAAGGGGAGACGGAATTCTTTGCGTGTCCCGGCAAAATATTCTTCCACCTGTTTATTCAGCGCCTCAAAATGTCTGTTGGAACCGGGGACGAACTCTGCGCTCAGTATCCTTTTCAACCTCGATAGCTGCGTCTCCAGCATCCTTCTATCAATGAATTCCAGAAGGCAGATCCCTTCATCGGTCGCCCCAGCCAGCATAGGGCCTAACGGGGTCAAGATCCTTGTTACGGTAATAAGCCGATGATGCCGGCTCGTGTTCGGCGAGAACCCTGTCGTCTTTTTGAATGACTCGGTGAATCCGCCCAACGACTCATAGCCGGATTCAAATGCCGCATCGATGACCTTCTCCCCGAACTGAATCCTTCCGAATGCCTGGCCGATCCGTAATGTCCGCAGATAGGACTGGAAGGTCATCCCGTGATGTGTTTGAAACCACCGCCGGAGACGGTTCGGGTCGATCCCCCGTTGTTTCAGGTCACGGTCTTTCAATCTGATCCCCGGGGCGGAATCGATCTCATGAAGAAGGGGCCTCAGCCAGTCAGGGGTCTCCCCTTTGTAGCCCAGCGGGTTACAGATCTTGCAGGGCCGGTATCCATGCATAAGGGCTTCGCGGGCTGATTGGAAGAACTCGACATTCTCCTGTTTGGGTTTGCGTGCAGTGCAGGTGGGGCGGCAGAATATGCCCGTGGTCTTTACCCCTACGATGAAGATACCTTCAAAGGTGCTGTCTTTCTGCAGCATGGCGTTATACAGAGTCTTCGTATCGGGTAATGCCTGCATCGTATAATCTCCCTTTATCCCTGGGTCGTTTGTGGCACTCATCATCATTTCCTTCAATAAGGGCTGTCTGAAAAACGGGCAACCGGAAATTTAACAACCAATTTTCGATCGTTTGTTGAAAAAGTCCCAATTATTTAATAGAATGTTTATCTTGGTTCCTTTTAGATTAGCGCTTTGTTGAGCCACATCACCTATATAGCCATGCTGAAGAGCCTTCCAACGCCTGCAGTGAGCCCCATTGCGAGTGCTCCCCAGAAGGAAACTCGCACTGCACCCCTGACAATAGACGCGCCACCAGCGTATGCGGCGGTTCCACCCAGAATAACCAAAGTGGCCAGTGCTGTCGCAGATGAGACTTCAGTAACCCAGGCTGAAGGTGCCAGTAACACTGTTGCAATTGGAACGATGGCACCAACAGCGAAAGAAATTGCAGAGGCAAGAGCGGCTTGGATTGGCCGCGCCCGTAGGGCCTCTGTAATGCCAAGTTCATCATGGGCGTGCGTCCCAAGAGCATCACTCGACATCAGCTTTTCTGCTACGAGTCGAGCCAGCGGTTGGTCAAGCCCTCGGCTCACATAAATTGAGGTCAGTTCTGCGAGTTCGCGCTCTGGTTGAATTTCCAATTCATGCTTTTCTCTCTCGATGTCCGCGCCTTCGGTATCTGCTTGCGACTGCATCGATACATATTCACCTGCCGCCATTGACATTGCGCCTGCCACCAGGCCTGCCACACCCGTAAGGAGAACACTACTTTGTGGAGCGCCGGAAGCGGCTATGCCAACAACAAGGCTTGCAACCGAAATAGTCCCGTCATTAGCACCAAGGACAGCGGCTCGAAGCCAGCCAATTCGACCCGATCTGTGGGACTCCTTATGAATCTGGGACATCAACAAAGTCTCCTTATAGCTCATTCTCTATGAGGGGCTACCTCTATTTCACTCTTCTACATCCTGTTTATCAAGGAATGTCAGCACCCGCTCCAGTTCCTTCCTCAATTGCTGGTACCCATAGGGCTTCTGGATGAAACCAGCCAAGCCCTTGCCTGTAAAACGCTGAGCGACCTCCTTCTCGCTGTAATCGCTGGATAGGATTACCTTCACATCAGGGCGAATCTGTTTCAGGGCTTTGAATGTTGCAATTCCATCCATCCGGGGCATCGTCAAGTCAAGGACCACGCAGGCAATCTCATCAGCATGCCCTTGGAAGACTTCAACGGCTTCCTGCCCATCTGCAGCAGTCCGCACTGAGTAACCCGAACGGGTCGCCATTTCCTTGCTGAAGTTTATCACCTCGTCCTGGTCATCGACAATGAGTATTGTCCCTCTCAGGGATGAAGGCCACTTGCGGACCGGTAGAATCGCTTCAGTCGATTCTAATTGCACTGATTCGGGTAGTGTCGTTTCGGAAACAGGAAAGATTATGCGAATCGTTGTTCCCTTGTTCACCCTGCTGTCAACAAAGATGGCCCCCTTATGGCCTCGGATAATACCCAAAACCGCCGACATGCCCAATCCCCGGCCGAAAAATCTTGTGGTGAAAAATGGCTCGAAGAGTCTATGCAGTGTTTCCGCGTCCATCCCGCAGCCCGTATCGGCGACCTCCAGATAAACGAACCTGCCGGGAGAGAGCTTTTCATCGATGCGGCTTTTCAGGAGATCTTTCTCTTTATAGATCTCAGTACCCGTTGAAATAGTTATAAATCCCGCCGTTTCACCTATGGCCTCGGCAGCGTTGGTAATGAGGTTCATTACAACCTGCTGAAGCTGGTTTGCATCTGCCAGAACAGGTGGTGAGTCATGCGTAAGAAGAAGGTTCAGAGTTGTAGTTTCCGGAATGGCCGCACGGAAGAAGTTGATGTTCTCTTGTACAAGTATACTGAGATTCACATTTTCGGTGGCATACCTCCCCTTTCCGGTGTAGGCAAGCATCTGCTTGATCAAATCAGCCGCACGCTTGGATGCTCGGATCGCATTATCAATGCGCGGGCGGGCGGATGAGCCGGGAGAGAGGTCATCAAGTGCCAGTTCCAGGCTGCCCAGAATGACTGCTAATAGGTTATTGAAATCATGGGCAATGCCTCCTGCAAGCGTACTCAGACTTTCCAGTTTCTGCAGATGGAGAAACCGGCGTTCTAACTCCAGACGTTCCTGCTCCACCTTCTTGCCCTCAGTAATATCGCTCATCACAACCTTGTAAACGAGCGAGCCGCTCTCACCTGCCTGTACGGCGGTAGCCTCTATCCGCACGCAGAATGGGGGACCCCCACGACGCAACATCCTCAATTCGAACATCTGCGGCATGCCCGTTTCAAAAAGTCGCTTGCGGTGCAGGTAGTAACCGTCATGGTCCTCCCTGAGGATAAAGCGCATAAGGGGATGGTTGACCAGTGAGCTTCTTTCCACCCCAAGCAACCGTGAGGCAGTCAGGTTCGCCTCCATGATCAGCCCCTTCTCATTCAGGGTAAGATACCCCACCGGGGCGAGGTCGAAGAGGTCAAAATACTTGGTACGGGAGATTTCCAGTTCCACCTGCGCCCGGAGCAGTTCTTCGTTCTGCATCTCCAACTCTATCTGGTGGACCTGCAGTTCGTGGAACAGACGCCGGTCTTGTTCTGGAGAAATGTCGCTCTGATCGGTAGATTGTTTCTGCAACCGTTTCTCTGCTTGTTTACGAAGGTTGGCTGAACGCTTCTTTATCGAATCTTTTTTAGCCATTACCACTCTCTACGGGTTGTAGTGTTTACACATTTCTGGTCATAGTGTACCACCCAGGCTATATGCAATGGATCTTTCAGATACTATTAATAAGCATACAATCTTAAAAAAATAGTGTTGGACCATAAAAACTGAAACATCAGACAAACTGAATATATCTGCGATATATCACCGGTCTCAACTATTTACTATCAACTGTAGCTTCCCTTGTTTTTCTTTCTAAGTGTGAAACCTGGTTCACGTCCTATTCTTTTGAAAAAATTGGGGAGCCATTGCAGCTCCCCAAAAGGGGAGTATCTAGGAAATATAGGTTACTTATGAAATTGGTCATTGTGAGTGGTTATTCACAGTTATTTTAGCTGGAGATCGGTCTTACTATTACCCATCACTCAAGGAACTTTGGCCCATATTACTATACCTCTTTTCCATCTTTTGTTATGCCAGTTATGGCATGCTTCCTTAGCTTTAATGGGATAAAGGACTGCTTTACTACCCTCGTCGCCCTTGAATGAAGCCGATTATCACAACAATAATGGCAATCACCAGCAAGATGTGAATTAACCCTCCCATCGTGTAACTGGACACCAACCCCAGCAGCCACAGAACTATCAGTATTACAGCAATTGTCCACAACATGTGATCCTCCTTTCAAATAGATTCCCCGGCAAGCCGGTAAAACCCCTTTGGACTACTCGATGGTCATCCGGTTATTTACACCCTTCACACCGTTTACGTCGTTGACGAGTTTGGTGGCCAGATCCTTTTCGGCTGCGTTGCCGGCTTTGCCACTTAATGTAACCACACCCTTCTTCGTGGTGACCTTGGTATTGAGGGCACTGGTCGAGCGGTGATAGAGCAACGTCATCTTGACCTGGGCGGTGATGGAGGCGTCATCCATCTTTTGGACTACCGTTTGCGTCTTTTTCGAGGTTTTTGTCACGGTCATCTCATTATTTACGTCTTTAACCCCTTCGACATCCTTGGTGTATTCAGTCGTCAGATCCTTTTGTGCCTGGCTGGCCGCTTCGCCTCGCAGGGTTACGATTCCGTCTTTAGTGTTAACCTCCGTCATAGCGCTCACGTTCCGATGATACAGGAGCATGGTTTTCACTTTCGTTGTGAGCCACGCATCCGATTTCTCAGCGGGGCGTTCCCCTTTGACTTCCAACCTGTTGTCCACACTCTTAACCCCTTGCAAGCTCGCCACGGTCTCCTGGGCTAATGATTTGTGGGATTCTTCAGAGACAGTTCCCGTTAAGCTCACAACGCCATCCACGGACTGGATCTTAATATCATCGTCCTTGAGGTATGTCTTGAACACATACGACTGCTTGGCGGTTGATTCGATGCGGCTGTCCATTTTCGACGCTTGCACAGGTACGCTGATCACCAGCATAGCCGCCGCTGTAACCATTAGCATTAGAGATAGAGAATATATTGCTTTCATGGTACTCCTCCTTTAGGATTTCGATTTGACTGCTGGGCTACTTTGTTTCAAATGATAATTTTCCGACAATAGAAGATTCGCAAGCCAGTCAACTCCCCGATTAGATCTCTCCATCCCGCCGGGTGGTAACAGGAAGGACCTACATTCGTATGATTACCAGGATCATAAAAATAGTAAGAGCAAATGGCCTGCCAATAGCCGAAGGAAGATCAGATGTTTGGAATCACCCATTAATAACAGTTTGTTAGATGAATAAGAGAGTAGCAGAAGAGTATGAAACGATTCGTTTTGCCTCAATATTTGGTGGAACCTCAACATATTGAGGGATACTTTGAAGGAACGTGGGCAGTCTAATCTGGACTAACGGGGGTGAGTGTACATCAGTATTCAGAAGGAGAAGTGTGCTGTTTACCTGTCCAATCCGAACCGGATGTCGAAGTTCACAGCGCGTTAGATCCGGGATATCGTGAAGAAATGCGCTAAAATGCTGGCATCAGTAAGGTTCTGCTGGTACTGGGATTATCGTTATAATCGGCTCAAATCCTGGAAGTTGCGGGTGCACTCCTGTTTTTTGTCTACCATCCTCCAAAGACACGGAAGGAGACAATGCCTTTTCAAAGGTGCCCGGCCGTCTCACTGAACTCGGCCCCTATGAAAAGAACATCAGTCTTACTGAGAACATCGGGGCCTACTCGATGAATATCAGCACCCAGGGGCTGTTCGTAAAGAAAGGAAAGTCCCTGGTTTTCAACACCGCGCTCCAGAAGAAGTTCGTAATGAACAATCTTCACCTCTCTGTACAAGAACGGCGCAAAGATGCTCGAGATATTCAAAGACAAGATCATCCTGTACTCGTTCATGCGAACCATCGAGGTCGACAACCCCTAAATCCTGTTCCCCCTCGATGTGAGCCAGCCGAAAAAGATCAGGTTGGAAAAGGAAAAGAAGGTTCTTGCCATCCATTATAAAAATAAGGTGGATGTCTGGAACCTGGAGAATCAGCTCATCCCTATGAGCTATTCACCTAGGGCTGAGGACCAGCAGTTACATTATAGGGTTGGAATCTGACAGCCTTCTCTTTATATATTCTCTTATCAAGCAATGGAGGTGAAATGTCATGGTTGAGGTGAGACGTGTTGATACTAAGGGCATGATGAAAGACTTCATGATGTTCCCATGGACATCCAGGATCTATGAGAATGATCCTGCATGGATTCCCCCTCTCATCAGTGACCAGAAAAATCTTTTTGACAGAAGAAAAGGATACTTTTTCGAGATAGGCGAAGCAGAGTTTTTTCTGGCATATAAAAACAGCAGTCTTGTCGGCCGTATCACAGCCCACGTGAACCATCTTTATGAAAGTAAATATGACAACGACACGGGGTTCTTCGGGTTCTTCGAGGCCGTCAATGACCCGGAGGTTGCCCGTGCCCTTTTCGATACCGCATCTTCCTGGCTTAAGCACAAGGGCAAAAAGATCATGAACGGCCCCCAGAGCTTCTCCATCTATGACTCGGTGGGGTTCGAGGTGGAAGGTGCTGAGAACATCCCCTCAGTGGGTAATTTCCACTTTGCCCCTTATTATAAGGATTTTGCCGAGGCATGCGGGTTTGTTAAATGCATCGACTGGCATTGTTTCCTGGTGAAACGTGTCAATTATGAACAACATATACCCTATCTGGATGAAGTAAGAAAGGGCCTTCTCTCCACTACGGACGCGGTATTTAAAAATCTTGACAAGCGGGATTTGGCAAAAAGGGTGAAAGATGTGCATGATATCTTCAATGCCGCATGGGAGGGAAACTGGGGCCATCTTCCGCTGACAGACAAACAGACCGAGATGATCTTTTCCGAAATAAAGATGTTCCTCACCCCTGAATTTACCGTATTTGCGGAGAAGGATGGAAAGACCATAGGCTTCATTCTCACCCTACCAGACATCAATCCGGCATTAAGGGTTTTAAACGGAAGGCTCTACCCGTGGCGGCTCTTAAGGTTCATGAGAGAGGCAAAAAAAACCAAGAGGATGAGAACCTTCATCATGGGGGTGCTCCCGGAATATCACGGGCAGCACATCGATGAGATTTTTTACCTGAAGGCCATTGAACAGGGTCTTCTCGCAGATATCTGGGAGTCTGATTGCTCGCTGATCGTTGAGACCAATACAAATATGATCCATGCACTGAAACCGTTCACCCCTGAGCTCTACAAAACCTATCGAATCTATGAAAGACCTATTCCCTGACTTCAGGGTTATTCGTCCGTAGCCAGGGTTATGTCCGCTAGTTGCGGGTGATGATCGATCGGGCCATGGGCTCGCCCCAGCGGTACACTGCAAAACCAAGGCTTATCCCGACAACGAGGTCCGTCACATAGTGGTAGCGCAGGTAAACCGTCGAGAAGAGGAGGAGAACTGTCCAGACAAGGGCAACGGGAAAATATCTCTTCGCGTATCGCCAGGACAGAAGCACGGTGAGCAGGGAGACAAGGGCGTGTCCGCTCGGCATGCAGTCGTACATCCTGCCTTCAGCCTGTGCCAGCAGGTTTCTGAGGAAATCAAAGGTCCACAATCCGGTCAGGGGAACGCTTTGCAGGTGTTCCATGGTGAATCGCGGCCCGAGGACCGGGGTGAAATAATACCCGATGTAGGAGAGATAAAAGCCCATGAATATGGTCGATGCAGCGACATGAAAGTCATCCCTGGTCTCCCTGAGAAAATAGAGGATCACACACAGTGTGAGGGGAAGAAAATAGAAGCTCGCATAGGATATCTGCAGTATTTCCGAAAGTGCAGGGTACATGATTCTTTCCATGAGGATAGTGGGGTCGTGCCCAAGAAAAAAAAACCGGTCGGCGGCCATGACGAGGCTGTCAAATTCTCGGGGGTTGATGATCGGGATGAGTGTGCGATTCTCCAGATAGATGACTATCAGGAACGGGAGAACATACCAGTCCCGGAAAAACCGCACCCATGCGTGGGGAAAACGCCTGTGGACATAAGCCGCCAGGAGGATGGCTGCAGTGATGAGCATGTTCAGCACAAAGATGTCATGGGCCTGCCTGATGTGCATGAAAAGGAGGATGAGGAGATTGGACAGCACTGCCATGCCGATGGTAAGGCCTTCTTCAAGGCTCAGAAACTTTTCAGGATTACATGCCTTCATCGGTGCACTCCATTTGCCGGTTTTTTCATAGGCGATCTCTAAGGCTTTCCTATTGAGTTGGAGGCCCCTGCAAATGGTTGTGGATTCCTCAGACCTTTGAAATAACGTTTACGGGTAGAAAGATTGACGCCGGTGTACAGCTGGCAACCGAGCAGAGTTCGTTTCCATGGGCTCATGCCAAAGAAGCGTTTTGTCATTGCGCCGAAAGAATAGGCTTGTCTGTTCAAGCGGTCGAAACCGTTAGTGAGCTCATCAGCAGTCATGCCCTTGGGTTGAAAAAGGAGTGTATCCGGAGGATATCCACAAAGCCACCAGTCACGCACGAACAACCTGCCTTCGTTTAAGAGGCGCTCATATAAGCGTGTTCCCGGATAAGGAGTGAGAATCCTTAGCTGGACAACATCCAGACGACCTCTCATTATAAATTCAAGGGTCTGATCGAACACATCCTTGTTTTCGTAATCAAAGCCAAAAACAAAGGAGCCCAGTATACCGAAACCTTCACCATGGAATCGATGCATGGCCTCATAAAAATCGATCCTCAGATTCTTTATTTTTTTTACCTCATTCTGTGTGCCTTTCTGTACCGATTCGAATCCGATTAAAAGCCCCAGGCACCCCGCACGTTTCATCAATCCCAGCAGCTCCAAATCCTCAGCTAATGAAACCGTGCCTTGCGCCAGCCATCGCCGCCGAAGAGGTATCATTTCAGTAAAAAGCTTTTTGGCTGCATTCCGGTTCAGTCCAAGGGCATCATCGACGAAGAAGATGTAAGGGGAATCAATAGCCTCTATCTCGGCAATCACCTCCTGAACCGGCCTCACTCGATATTGCTGCCCCAATGTCCGGCCAATGCAACAGAATTCGCAGTCGTACGGACACCCTCGGGATGTCTCGACGCCGATCGGGATCGGAATATAACCTTTACCTTTGGTTCCGGGAAAGAGATCTCGCCGTGGTTTCGGAAGACCTTGGAGATCGGTCAGTTTACCGGCCCGATATAGCCTTTGCATCTGCCCTGAGGCGGCATCCGATACAAGTCGCGACCAGATATTCTCAGCTTCTCCCACGACCACCGCGTCTGCATGCTCCAAAGCTTCGTCAGGCAATACCGTGGGGTGTATTCCTCCCATCACCACCAACACCTTCTTCCGGCGATAGGTGTCAGCAATATCATAGGCTCTTAGCACAAGGTCAGTCATGACGGTGATACCCACCAAATCCACATCTTGATTCGTGTCATCGGGAGCAAAGGCTTCATCGACAATCGTAACCGTGTGGCCAGGCGGGGTAAGAGCTGCCAGAAGAGGAAGATTTACCCTCTGGAGCTTGAAAGGGCTGGATAACGTGTCTTCACGTTGCTCGCGCGGTGCGATAAGTTTTATTTTCATCATTGCGCCTTGGTACCATTGCCGACAGGTCTCGAAACGCCCCAGCCGGCATCCGGCGGTGTAGGTATCATCTTCACCACGTAATCGCCTAATCCATGAAGAGAGCCGCTCATATAGGAACGCACTTTGTTGTCCTGGTCTGTCAAAGAGAAAATCGATTTGTCGTAAGGACGGACCCGCAAAGACATCGGTACGCCCATCAGGTCGAGAAGGGTCGCAAAATTGTTGAGATGGGAAACCCTGATGCCGGGGGGAATGCCGGCTAAGAGCCCTTTCTTGCTATACTGCTTGCCTGACACGAGAAAATCGGGCACATCGACGATCACCTTGTCAGGCTTCATATGGGTATACACTTTCCCATGCTCCGCCAAAGTCTGGCCATGGTCCGATGTGTACAGTATGACATAGTTCTGATTCGTCGTTCCGGAAACAAACACCCGGAAGAATTCATCCACTTGAAAGCGGATCCCGTTGTCATAGGTATTGACGAGCTTCTCACGTCCCGCCATGCTTGGGTCAATGGATTCCGATGCCCCCATAACCGGCTTCCAAATCGCAGAGACCATATCGTCCGGATATCTATTGCGATAGCGGAAATGAAGACCCTTCTTGTTGATGAGAATGAAATAGCCGCCTCTTTCATTCAGAAGACCACTGAGAAAGCCGGCTACGCCCAAATCCTTCGTGGTTTCAAGATCGACGTGGCACTCCTCGAACGACTGAGAGTCCATCCACCTGTCCAGGGATCTCACGGGACCATCCCCGGCTGCTTTCAAGAGCTGAGAAAGATAGCCTCCATCAATGTCAATATAGACCGTCTCATAGCCCATTTTCTTTGCGTAATCAAAGATTGAAGGGTTCCTGTCGGTTCGAAAGTCGACATCGGGAAATGCGTTGTGACCGGTAATGAGATAGGCATTGCTGATATGGGAAGCGGTACCGGCCGCGACACAAATGCCGAGATTCTTGAGGCGCCCCTGGGTTTGAAGGTATTGAAGGAACGGTGTGGTGGCACGAGGGTAGCCGTTCAGGCTGAGAGTGCTGCCGCGAACCGACTCATCGATGACATAGATGATGCTGTCGGAAGGCCGCTGGGAGATGTGAAACACAGGCAGGTCGTCTCGCGGTCCATGGTATTGGCTTAAGGTTTCAAACTCGTAATGAAGTGTTGAACGGAGGAAGGAGGTCAGGGGATTCAGATTGAAGCTGTGTTCCGGCACGTGGAGGAAGAGGGCGTAATTGGAAGCCAGGAGGTAGAGCGCCGGCAGGAGGCTCAGCGCCAGGGTCTTTCGGGATGCGGATACAGGCGGGACGAGGATCAGTGCGGACAGAACGAGTACGTAGGGGAGAGAATACAAAAAGACGAGCGGTTTGAAGAAGCTTGAGATGGCTTCTCGGATAGTATCCCCTCCGACGGTCAAGACGAGAAACAGGTCGGTGGCGGTCATGAACTGGGATAGAGTCTGCCAATAGGAAACTTGGACGACTACAACGAAAACAGAAAGAAGGATGGCCACCGTGCGGAGAATTCTGGGGAGGAGAAGAATGAGATAGAAGAGGGCGACCACCTGCAGGAAGACCAGCGTGAAGGCGGCCAGGGACTTCATGGTGCCGGCGACCGGGAGCAAATGCAGCATATCTCGGTAATCACTGAACCTCAAAATGGGATCGATGAGCACCGCGAGTGTTGCTGCCGACAATGCGGTAATGGCGCGGGGGTAAGGTGCCTGAGTAATGGCGCGAAGCGAGTACTTTGCTATCATCAGCCCTCTTCCCATTTAGTGGCTATTATGCCCAGGATGAAGACCACGGCTGCAAAAACCCCTATGACCGCTGAGTATCTCAGCGCGGCCATGTTGTCTTCAAATACCATGGATGCCCGGAGCCCCTCGTTCACGTAATACAGCGGCAGTGTCTTGGCGAACTTCTGCAGGAACCCCGGCATCAGCTCGATGGGGAAGAAGCTCCCCGAGAGGAACATAATCGGGAAACTGATGGCGTTTGCCGCAGATGCGGCGCTCTGAGCCTCCTTGACGAAGCGGGTGAGTATCATCCCGATTCCCACGAACGCGAAGACGTCAAGTAAAATGAACGCAGGGAGCCATGCATCTAAATGCAACTTGACATGAAACACGGCGTAGCTCACCAGCAGCATCGCCATTGTGGATATGACCGCGAGTATGAACTGGTATAGGATGTCGGAGAGTATCCATTCGGTACGGGTTATGGGCGTCGTGGACAGTTTCCTGATGATGCCCTTCTGTCGCAGCTCCGTGTTCAAGTTCACCGTGCCGAACAGGCTCAGAGTCATCACCGCCATCGCGATGATGCCGGGAATGAAGAACTCTATGAACCGGTATTTCTTGGTGAGTATCGATTTCTGGGCCGATCTGATGACCGGGGGCTTCCCGGACATCTGCTGGTTTATCCCGGCGAACACTGCGTTCAGGATATCCATCTTCGTGGACACCGAAGAAGAACTGGGGTCGTATATATAGGTGATGGTGACGGATGCGTCTGCGTCGCTGAGCATCATGCTGCGCATGAGGGACCGTTCAAAGCCTTTGGGAATGACGAGGACAAGGTTCACCCCGTTGTCCCTGACGTACCGGGCGGCGTTGACGGCCGGGTCGACCTTGGTTATCTTAAACTTCCCGGAGCTTTTGAGGGTCTTGATGGACCGTGCGGACGAATCCGTCTGGTCGAGGTCCTGCACGCAAAGGTGGAAGGCCACGTTGTCCTGGCTCATGAAGATCGTGCCGAACACGAGTATCAGGATTATGGGGAACGCAAGCGTGAAGAACATGGCGGTTTTCTCGCGGTAGACGCTCATGAGTTTCACAATGAGATTTGCGCCGATGACGCGTGGTTTCATTCCGCCCCCTCTTCTCCGACGGGACCGTCGCGGAGCGCCTCGCCGGTGAGCTTCAGGAAGACCTCTTCAAGGTTGGGTTTCCGAACGTCCAAGCCAAGGTACAACGCCCCGGCTTCCTTGATGGCGCTCAGTATCTTCTGTACATCGTCCGTGTGCTCCACCCTGGTCTTGATGTCTTTGTGATTGTCGAGAACCGGGTCGAAGCCCATCTTCCGGACGATTTCAAAGGTCTTTTCATCCACGGACTGTAATGTGAGGACCAGGTAATTTGTATTGTTTTCGATCAGTTCCTCGGGAGAGCCCATGGCGATGATCTTCCCCTTCGAAATGATTGCGACCGTGTCTGCAAGAAGCTCAGCCTCCTCCATGTAGTGCGTGGTCAGAAACACCGTCTTCCCCTTCTTCTTCAGGCCCAGCAGGACTTCCCACACCTCGCGCCTTGCCCGGGGGTCGAGCCCTGTCGTAGGCTCGTCCAGGAACACGACCTCGGGGTCGTTCACGAGCGCAATCGCGATTCCAAGGCGCTGCTTCAAGCCCCCGGAGAGGTTCTTGTACTGCTCTTTGGTCTTGTCCTTGAGGTTCACGAGCTCTATCAGAGCGTCGATATCGATGTTCACGCAGCAGAAAAGCCGCGAGTAGTACTGCAGGGTCTCTCTGACCGTTATCCTGTCGAATGAACTGAACCCCTGCGGAAGGACGCCGATGCGGCGGACGATGTCGTGCTTTTTCTTCGTGACATCCATTCCAAGAAGGGTCACCTTTCCAGACGTGGGCGTGCGGATTGTATCGATGATCTCGACGGTAGTGGTCTTGCCGGCGCCGTTCGGGCCCAGCAAGGCGAACACCTCTCCTTTCCTGACGGTGAACGATATTTCATTGACCGCCAGTAAATCTCCATAGCGCTTCGTCAGTTTCTCCACTTGGATTGCATATTCAGTTTCTTTGGTCATGAATCTCCATCCTTGGCCAGAACCCGAGGTGGCTGAGGATCTTCTCGATCACCGCCGACTGCCAGATAAGAAAACGGTCAATCATCGGCTGGCGGTGCTTAAAAAAAAGAAGGCTTGGGATAAACGTCGCACCCAGATGCGCTTTGGTGTTCTCCGCGCCCTGGCCCGTGTGATAGAGAGGGATTTTTCGCTCCACGCAGGTGCGGATATTTTCAAGCCAGGACAAAATATAAAGGTTGTATTTGCGGCCGAGCTCGTAATCCATGCAGAAATATTTATCCACCATCCCTTGTTGTTTTACGATGAGAAGATTGAAAGCGGCGAGTTCTTCCTGCACAAAATAGAGCGTGTACTCGGCGTCTGGTATTTTCTCACATATTTTTTCAAAAAACAAACGGTTGTGCGCGCCAAACGCAATGGGGCCCCTCTCCACTGTTTCCAGATAAAGCTTGTAGATCCTGTCTAGAAAAGGAGAAATATTGCGGCTTCGAATCACCCGGACGTCGGGGGCAACCCGCATTTTGCGGCGCAGGTCTTTTCTCGCTGCCCTTGATAAGCGGGCTAAGAATTCCTCCATGCTGTTAAAATTGATCGGCAGTTGGGCGCTAGACTGGCATTGTACCCTGTTGAATTGTTTGGATACCTGCTCGGGTAGTTTGCTGTAATGATTAAAGTTGTAAAGCGCCACGATGTTACTATTAAGTTCGGCCGCAAGCGTTTGCAAGGCGCCAAAGGCCATTTTGCATGCCGCATCGAGGGTACCCTTATCGATTTGAGGATCAATCCCGATTTCACTCCATTCCCCTACCAGCAACCCAACGCCTAAAATACGGGGTTGAAAAAGCGAGGGGATGAGACGGCCTGCAACTTTCAGCGATTTCTTGATCCATCCCTTCACAAAAGTGGACAAATCAAAACGGGTTTCAAACAACGGCAATAAGAGGATAGGAACATCATCTTTTAACACCACGATGCTGCGCAGGTTAAAACCGTCAATACCCGATTCTTGCAACAGGGAAAGAAGTGGGGCGGTGATAGAAGGCTCAGGGAAAAGCCGTCCAAGTTCTGCCGCCGGTATTCCGTCTAACCGCGGCACACAATTGCAGGTAAGGTTATTCATAGCCTGTCGGCCTCCGATTCAAAAGGGTGATGGAAAGCCACCTCTTTCCCTTAAGGAAGCGAGCGTATCATCACGATCGTCACCGCTTCAAATCCAGGTACCACCGTGTGGCATCACTCCCGATTCCTAAACGGGCAAGATGGCGCAGATCCGCTTCCAGAACTTCGGGCGTGCTGTACTCCAGTATGCGGTATTGAGGATCCGTCCAAACACGCCGCATCTGACCCCAAACCTTCGTTTCCTGCGGCAAGGTGAGGCGAATGCGGTGGATCAGGTTGATGCCCGCCAGCGCCGCTGTTTCTATCACCATATCGGTGCAGTTGTTGGTCCTCACGCCGAATTGGTCGTACTTCCGATGCATCACGTAATCATGGATCAATTGATATCGCCGCCGGGTAATCGGCATTTGCCAGACGAACGAGGGGGGGTGTTTGGGCTTGCCGATCTGTAATTGGCCATCGGACATCGTCTTCCACAAGTAAGCGATAGGATTGGGATCCCCATCCCGGATTTTCTGATACACGCCTTCATGGTAACGCAGTTTCGTTTGCCCGAAGTCGCCGGTGTGGCCGAATTCCAGACGATCTTGGGGACTTTCCAGGATGAGCCAACTATGCGCCCACGGATGCAGCCAAATTGAGGAGACAAGCGAAGCCGCATCGCTGTAATCCCAATCGGCAGCGTCGTTGAGGATATAGAGGTAATATCCCTCGTCCCCCACGGGCGTTCCGGTGGCGGGATCCAGGTCGGCATCGGGGGCAAAACGGCACATGATCGCGATGGGCTGGGCGCTCCAGCCATCGGGTTGCATCGGAGCGTATAGTCTGAGCGTATGGTGTGCGCACCCGGCTGCAACCCCTGCCAGTAATATCATCACCACGAGGAGACGCGCTTGATATACTCGTTCGGTTGCTTTGCTATTCATTCGGTATTTCCCATTTTACCCTTGGCCCACGGCCATCGTCAACCAATTACTACCGCCTGAACCATCCGACTTCCAGCAGGTTCGTTTGTTCTTAACCCTTTGACTGTCATCGCCAGAACGTCTCAGCTATCAAATTGAATATTCCTATGAGACAGAGTTATACGAAAAAGATGCACAAATACTATCTCCTCTCTTGCAGAAGAAAAATGAGCCGATCAATAGGCGATCTTTTTTGTTGGACTCCTCTGAAGTGGCTTCTTGCGCATCTCATGGGCCATGTGATCAAGAATCTCTTTGGAAAAATTTAAAATATCTTTATTCGTGAACCCTTTGCGGATGAGTTCACGGTAAAGGCTCTTGGCTAGTATTTTGGTGGCTTTATCCATAAATTATCGCTAAGGATTACAAGTTGTTGATTGAGACAAACATAGCCGCTTTAACGTTGCGGCAATAGAAAACCATCCTTCCATTTGTGGAAGCGAATATACCCATATGCACCGGCCGGCACCCACGGGCAAATGTTCCAAAGCTTTCCCTGATAAGTGCACCGGAAAGGTATACACCCCTTCTCTGCTTACTGATGGATAAACATAGACTTGCCTCGGTTCTACCATATGAAATGCGCACCCAATGGCTTTGACAACCGCTTCTTTGACAGACCAGAGCAGGGCTGATGCCTGCTCCACATCTCCAAGAGTCAAACTCAGTGCATGTCGGAGCTCTTGTTCATGGAAGACCCGGTGAAAGGGGTATTCTCCTTTGAATTCATAAGTCCCTGCCATATCGATACCGATTTCAGCTCCGTCTCCACAGAGGGCGGCCCAGACCTTTCCCCCACCCTCACTGAAGGAGATGGCCGGCCCCTGATATTCTCCTAATAAAAGATATGGCTTGCCCAACTGGTTACAGACCACCCGGATTGGGAAGGCTTCTTTGTCTGGTGTGTAATAGAATTTCCAAAAAGGATTCCCCATCGCCATGAGGTGGTCCCACAGGATAGTGACCAAGCGGTGCCTGTCGTCCTCACCGTTCGTTCTGCATTCTTTTAAAGTTTCGCCTGCACAGGGCAGGGACGCATAGAAGACGGAGCCCTTTTTATTAAGGAAACTAACGGTATGAATGGTTATTTTCCGGCAATCCGTTGCCATACCCACGCCCATCTTTCCCATGCTGAAGTTCAATCCGAAACCAAGTGCATCCGCATGCCATGAACCTGCATGATAGTGCTGCCCTGGCCATCAATCCCTCTGGCATCCCAGGTGAGGCTTTTCTCGTCCTGTTTACGCATGCGGGCCTCCAGTATTATCTGTTCCCCATCCCGGCATTTTCGGAAAAACCTCATCTCACCGATCTCCATGGGAATCATGGAACGTCGCTCGGAGGGTACCATTGCAATATTAGAGAAATTGGCAAGTTGCAATAGTGCCTCGAAAAGATAGGGAGAATATTGGTATCGAGTATTCTGCAGATGCTTGAAGTCACTTGTCTCCCGGTAAACTGTCCGGCCCTTCACTACGCCTGGGCAGGCGCCGTCAAGGGACTCCATCACGCGATACCTGCCTTCGAGGCCGCTGAAGTCTTTGTACCATTTAAGAATTCTATTATGACCCATTGGCTTTGTACGCAGTTCATCCATCCGGACTGGAAAATCAGGGAATCCATTCCCCAGATATTCTTTCCCTCCATCGAGGATCACTTGGCCTACACAATATGGGATAAGTCGACCAGGCAATCCCCCTGATACGGAGTGTTCCTGTATCGCAAGAGAGACCTCACATGATATCTCTCCAAGGGATGCATCGGCTCGTCGGCAGGAGATCCTGGTAAGCCTTGGAAGCCAAGGGGTGCATCGGATCGTGTCTATGAATCGAATCCCTCGAACCCCTCGCACCTGCAGGTGTGGATATAAGATCCGGGCTGCTTCCATGAATGTCTCCACAAGCATGGCTGCTGAAACCAGCGGATCCTTCATGAATTTAAAAGGCATGTGATCAGCGATCCAGAGATCTTTCTCCAGGGAGAAGGATCGAAAAGCCTCCAGGTGTTCACCACGGATATCCAGGCAAGAGACACCGTCTATCATGGGGAAGTCCTCGGGGCTGAAGGTTACGGCGCCTTCATTCGGTTCTCCCTTGACCGAAGGAGGGATTGTATCATTGAGCAGTGCAGTATTTAGGGAAGGCAGTCTCCGCATAAACATCACCCAATCATCGTCTGCCGGGGTCATGGAGATCTCCCGGCAGAAAAGCCCTGCAAGCTCATTTACATGAATATAATCCACACCCTTCCATTTCAAAAATTCGCGGACCTCCGGGTCTTCCGCCATACCCGCCCCCTCGACAGGGGGAAGCATCAACGCCTTGAACCGGATAGCGGGGTTTTTTCTGTGGAGGTATCTGAGTAATCCGGACATCATCCGGTTGGCTGAAGCGTAGTTCGCCTGGCCGGGATTGCCCTGTATGGCAGCCACTGATGAGAGGCCGATAAAAAATCTCAAGCCGGCCCCCTGTGCAGCAGAAAACAGATTCCAGGCCCCGAGAAATTTGACATCGGTGACTATTGAGAAATCATCCTCGGTCATTTCGCTTAAAAGACCATCCCTGAGGATTCCTGCTCCGTGAACAATCCCGTCTATCTTGCCATAACGGCTTACCACCTTATCAATGGTCGCACGAACCGCCTCGGAATCGGTTACATCGCAGGTATAGTATGTTGCCTCGATCCCTGAAGAATGTAAATCCATCAGGGTTTGAGCGATCTCGGATGCCCTCTTGACGGAAGTGGATGGTTCAGAACGTGAAGGCCCCGGGGAAGGCTTTTCCGGAACAGGATCAATGTCTTGAGGGACAGCGGTCCTCCCAAGCAGGACCAGGCGGGGCGCGAAGGGCACAAGGCTGCGGGCAAGGTGGGCGCTGATCCCGGTTGCACCACCGGATATAACTACAACATCTCCAGGCTTAAGATTCGGATTCGGCAGGTCCCTTAGGAGCACCGGGGCTATGTATCCCTGCGAGGTGAAGACCCTTCCATCACGATGAATGGTCTCAACCACGGTGAATCCTTTGTCCAGAACCGAGGATAAGACAGTGCGAAGATTACTGTCCGGGCCGATTTCCGCTGTGCGGAATTGGACCGATGGGTACTCCTGCGCTGCGCTTAAGAATAGTCCGAGCATTGCTTCCGCAAGCAGCCGACTGGGGGTTTCGGCATCCTGACTGTTATGTATCAGGAGAACAAACTTCTTAGCCGGGGACCTAAGGAATGCCTTTAGGAGGGAAAAGAGACCTCTGAGAAGCAGGGAGACATCCGCCACCGACCCGCATTGACCGAGCGAGATGATCATCCCTGAAAAGGGAGGCATTCCTGATATTTTATCTGCAGCTTTTGCGGCTCCTCCATTTGTTCGAATATCGTGACCCTCTTCACCAGGACTCGGGTTCCCCTGCATGAACAGCATGGGATACGTCACGGCATCGTAATCCTGCCGGAAGATCTCTCCTGCACTCCTGACGATTTCATCATCCCTGTCGGGTGAGAGGAGGAGGATCGACTCGCCCGGACTCAATGCAATAGGCATAGAGACTGTCGGCTCAAGGGGTACCTGGTTGAACACGAGCCGTTTCAAGCTCACCTCTTCCTCTGAAGGCTTCAGGGTTTTATCCCTGGCCGATCCAGGCTCAGCGGACTTGGCGGCTGGTCGTGTGCTTAACCCATCATACCTGGAGACTATTTCGGTGACCTTCTGTGCGAAGTCCCTCACGGTGTGGATATCGAAAAAATCCTTCATCTCCAGAGTGATCCCGAAACGGCGTTCCACAGCATCCATAATTACTGGGAGGCGGCTGGAGCGGATGGACAGGTCTCTCCTGAGATCCATATCAGGTTCAATCTCATCCCTATTGAATCCCGTAGCATCCATGATGATTTGAATAAGCGCCTCCAAATGATCCTGGTTTACTTCCGGGTTTGATCCTGCAAGCTTTTGTTTCGAGGGTTGTGATGCGGTTGCAGCTTCGATTCGGTGGGCATCGGCGGTTTTTTTGAATGCTCTGAGCGAAACAAACCTCGGTTCGCCCTGAGCCTTCAGGTGGCCTTGAACAAAGAGCTGTGCAAGGGCTGTCTTGTACGTGAGTCCCTCTGCAGAAGATAGGCAGGTCGGGATACAAACCGGCTCGGGGAGAGTATCTGCGATGAGGTTGCTCAAGGTGGTGCCAGGGCCCAGCTCCACGAAGATCCGGGCTCCATATTCATCCGAAAGAGTCCGGACATTATTCATCCAGTGCACTGTTGATTCCAGGTGGGCCATGAGGATCCGCCTTATTTCACTGGGATCTGACGGATACGGCGCCATGGTTGTGTTTGAAATAACGGGAATCTGCGGAGGATAAAACTCTATGGAGGCGACATACTCCTCGAGCTCATCTCGGATGACCCGCATTATAGGGGAATGGAAGGCCATGCTGACCCGAAGGAGAGTGGATCGGTATCCCTTCTCTTTCAGTTTTAGAACAAGATCCTTCACCTCTTGGGTGCCACCGCTCAGAACGACCTGATTCGGTGCATTGATATTACCGATGTGGACGGCATCCCGTTCTTGGATCATCTCTTGGAGCATGTCCAGGGGGGCGTCGGTGGCGGCCATGACGCCTGGGTCCACGTTCATGCCGGCGGCCTTGTCCATGCAGATGGCCCTTTTGTTCACGATGCGGAACCCGTCCTCAGGAGAATAGACACCGGCCAGGCATAAGGCAGTTAGTTCGCCCAGACTGTGGCCGGCCATGGCTACAGGTTTTATGCCAAGACTCATGAGGTATCGAGCCATGGCATGTTCTATGGTGAACATTGCAGGCTGCTGCCACCGGGTCTTCTGGAGATTCTCCTCAGAATCGTTAAACAGGAGCTGAAGAAGGTCAAAATCAGCTACAGCCGCAGCACGATCCATCCAATCCCTGATGACGGGAAAAGAATCATAGAGATCCCGCCCCATCCTTTCGTACTGTGACCCCTGTCCGGGGAATACAAAGGCGAGCGGTAAGGCCGGCACATCCTCAGGACCCATAAAGATCCTCTTCTGTGCAAGGGATCTCGTGACCTTGGGTGAAACAACTCCGGCATCCAAAAGAGAGGCTGACCTTTCAATGAGGGTGAGCGCCTCCTCTTCGGATTGCGATACTACAGCGAGGCGCCAGTTACGGCCTCCCATTTCGGTCCGGAAGAAAGAGACGCCCTGGAGCGCAGAAAGGCCTTCACGATTCTCTCCGGTGAGACCGGTTCTTCTTCCCGGGGAAACCAAGACCGTATCTGTTTTATCCATGGCCTGCTCTACATGTGCAACGTAGTTGGTGCCTCCAAACCCGAAGGCGTTGACCTGAAGTCTTCTTGGTCGGCCGTCCTTGCATTTCCAATCAAACGGCTCAGGGGCGATGAGGAGGCCTGATCCTTCCAGGCCCATTTCCGGGTCCGGATGCTCATAATTGAGCGTGGGAGGGAAAACTCCTTTCTGAATGGCCATGACCCCTCGAATGAGGTTGTTAATGCCCGAGGCCCCCAGCGTATGCCCGATCTGTGATTTGAATGACGTGAGGACCGTGCGCTTGGATGAATCGAAGAATGTCTTCAGAGCGCGGACCTCCTCCACGTCTCCTTGCCGGGTACTCGTGGCATGGCATTCCACCAGGTCCACTGCGTCCGGCCCATAAGGTAATTCCCGGAAAGAGGAGCGGATGGCGATCTCCTGGGTAACATGGGAGGACTCAACCATCCCCAGGTGGTTGTTGCTCGCTCCCATGCCGGTAATAACGGCGTGGACGGGTGCACCTCGATCTCGTGCCAGACTTTCCCGCTCGATGACGATCAATCCTCCGCCTTCGCCGAGTACCATCCCGTCTCTTCCGGCATCGAAGGGCCGCGAGGTCTCGTGAGCGGGCCTGTCCTGTCCCGACAGACCGAAAAGTGCGCCCAGGGCTGAGAACTCCAGAAAGTGCAGGTGGGTAAGGGTATCCTCGCCTCCTCCGACAATGGCTGCATCGATGATGCCGTTTCTGATCATCTGTATGGCGCTGTGAAGCGCGACCAGCGATGTCGAGCAGGCTGCAGATACGGAATAGCTGGGTCCCATGAACCCATACCGGTTGCAGACGAAGCCGGCTGCTGCGCAGTTGAGCCTGCCCAGAAGTGTTGTGTCGTCCGGGGCCATGCGTCCGGCCCTTATCTCCCGCTCGATCGCGAGCTCCTGATCCGGTGTGAGGTTGATCGCCCTCTTTATGGAGGGGATGATGTCATGTACGTATGCACGGATGATGATATCGGTAAGGGTCCTTGCCGACTCACCCGAGTTCTGGGAGATGATTACCCCGATTCGCTCGCGTGGGATGTCCGACTCCAGGATGCCCGATGCCCTGATGGCCTTATCCGCCAACCACAAGGTGATCTTTGTAGCATCGGTCATGGTCCGGAAGTCCTGAGGTGAAATTCCGAGTTCATTGCGTGAGATGTTCAAGTCCAGGAAGGCGCCCACCTTGCAATAGGTCTTGTCCGGCACAAGAGGCTTGGGATCATAAAAAAGATCGTGATTCCACCGCGACCGGGGAACCAAGGTAATCCCGCTTTTCATTGCCAGGCTTGCAGCCCAGACCTCCTCCGGACTCTTCCCCAGGGCATTGAGGATACTCATCCCGGTGATGGCGATCCTTTCGTGAATATCACCTCGAGTGCTGCACGGCTTGAATCCATGGCTAACGCCCCAAGACGGGGTTTCACTTTTGGATGACTTGTCAGGTAAAGGTTCGGATATATCCTCGATAGACCCCTCGAAGGGTTTATACAGCATGAGAGGGCCTTCGGCCAGATCGCGGTGAAAAGAGTGCAGGTCCTGGATCTTATGAATGAGACCGGCACAGGACCCACTCATAAACTGCCCACGTTCCAGGCAGGCCCGCTCATCCAGCGGCGCTTTATCTGTCCTGTCCATACCTCTGGCCGCAACAAGGAGGCTCCCCGCAGTCATTTCCTCCATTCTTCTTCGGAAGGAGAACTCGTCTTGGCGGCTCGCTGCAAATTCCCTCTCCATGGACGTAATAGCTGCCAATAGAGGCGTTCTCAAGGATCGTACCCGTATTCCGGTGCTCCGGCCGGAAATTGCTGTTCCACACGGAAGCGATTCCAGGATCAGCCGCTGATAGAGGGGGCTCAAGGCACCTGTTTCAACGATTTCACGTGTGGCCAGATACGCGGTGCCCATCTGGATGGCATCTGCGCCGAGCATGGCGGCCATGAATGCGGTTTCTCGATTAAAGATACCCCCTGCAAGGATCACGCGGCGGTTTCTGAACAGGGATGGGTTGCGCTGCTTGAGGTTCAACACCATTTGAGCAAGGGTGAGTACGCTATGCTGTCCCACGTGGCCACCTGCCTCGTATCCTTCGCAGACCACGTACCGGACACCGGCTTCAAAGGCATGCCTCATCAGGGCCTCATCAGGGGCGATATATATGACCTCGATGCCGCATTCGATCAATTCTCTTATGGGGGAAAGATCGCCACCTGCGATCCAGACAAAACGGGGTTTGTGTTTTTTTATCCAGGCCAGATGAGTATCCCTGAAAGGGTTTTCTGCCAGAGAGACGACATTCACTGCATAAGGTCGTGCTCCCATAATCTCCGGCAACCTTCCCAGCTTTTTATGAAGGGTCTCCTCATCCATCAGGCCCAGGGCGATGGTGGGTAACCCCCCTGCATCGGCAACCCTTAAGGCAAACTCGGGGACATCAGTGATGGAAGACATGGCTCCCTGGATAAAGGGGTATCGAATTCCGAGTTCTCCGGCTACAGGGCTGTCTAAAAAACAATCCTTTTTTGCTTGTGCCAGATCCCATGAGTTTCGAATCTCGGCCATAAAGGCTTTTATGGCCTCCTCTGTTCCGGTGCCGAAACGCACCACAAAGGACTGGGCAAAGGCAGCCTCTACACCCAGAGGGATGACCTCATCTAGGTTGTAATTACTCTCCAGCGGGTGGATGGCTTTAGCATGCACATAATCAATAAAAGAAGTGCGGCTTTCTTCCGAGATCTCTTTGGCGCATAGAGAGTCCTCGAGATCCTTGATCTCCTTGAATGCACGAGAGTTTCCCTTGTTGAAAAGGCGGCAGGGGACCTGCAGATCCAAGCCGACCAGATCGGTAGAGTCCATACGGAGATTTGCAATCCGTTGTCGTTGGAGATCATCAATAACTACCAGGTCTGTCAACCAATGGACACTCTCGAAGACGATACCCGTTGCTCCAGTGGACAAAAATGCCGCTGCTGCCTCAGGGGTTGAAATGCCTCCCCAAATAAGGATTTCAGGAGATATCGGCAATGAGCGCAACATCTCCCTGGCTGCTGAATAAAGGGATAGGGTCGATTCTCCACTCACAAACCCCGAGGCCTCACATCCTTTCAGAGCAATGTGACTGATTCCCGATCCATCCTTCAGAATGGCTGAGAGGAAATCCAGGTCCCCGATGATAGGAAAGAGGCGGTAGGTTTCAGATAATTCCTTTAATCTCTGGAGAACAATAAAAGGATCTCCTACCGAGAACCAATGAAGGCATTCTACCCAGATGTTTTGGATCCCTGTTCCCTTAAGGAACCGGCCCAATGATGAATCAAGCATGGTAGGGATAGATAGTTTGATATCTCTAAAGAGGGTGTCAGGGTTAGCCTTTTGTAAGAAAGAATGCAGTTCTGCAGCACCCATCATGGAACAATCTAAGATGGCTCTGCTTCCCGTTCGGTGTGCCATCTGGATCACAGATGGGATTGTATCCTTTTGCTGCCAGACGAAAGCGATGATGGGAGCCTTATTTTCAATCAATACGTCAACACCCTCTTTTCCACTCGGCTCTGTACGAGCGAAGCTAATACTACATGCGTATTATTATATAATAAACTGCCCCCCCATTGTCCAGACAAGAACCGACGAGATTGTGGAATAGCTGTCTGAGTATATTCAACATCTATACCCCCTTGAATTTTCATATCCGCTTGCTATATTCATAGCGATTGTTAAAATTATGTTAATAATTACAGCAAGTAAATGATGCACAAAGGGCCGCTTCCTGCTGGATCTTTAGCAAAAGGAAAAGGGTTTTATGCTATGAAGGGAAACACACTTGGAATAGATGTCGGGTCAGTTGCAATCAGTATTGTAGAGATCACACCTGAGTATACTATCGTTAAAAGTGCATACCGTCTTCATCGGGGCAAGATTGCAGAAACCCTATGTGAAGCTCTTGATGGTTTGCCCTTATCACGTATCTCGCAAGTCAGCGCCACTTCTTCGACACCTTATTTCGTGAAGGCAGGAAAGAGGTACGATAACCAGGTGTGCCTCATTGCCGCACTCCGCCATGTTCGGGGTAATGCAGGCGCCCTCTTGAATATCGGCGCAGAACGATTCTCCCTGCTTTTATTCGATGAGAACGGCATGTACAGGAAATGCAAGACCAATTCCTCGTGCGCAGCCGGAACCGGGAGTTTTCTCGATCAACAGTCCTCCCGGCTCAATCTCGCAGGGATCGAGGAACTGGGAGTTATAGCCTCTACCAATACGGGTGTAATCCCCAAGATCGCCTCGCGCTGTGCGGTCTTTGCCAAGACAGACCTTATCCATGCACAGCAGGAAGGGTACAGCCTTACTGAGATCTGCGACGCCCTGTGCTACGGGCTGGCAAAAAATATTGTGGATACCCTTTTCACCGGTGAAGAGGTGAATGAACCCATTGTTGTATGCGGCGGCGTGTCGAAGAACCCTGCTGTGCTCCGGCATATACAAAAACTCATCGGGAAGGATCTCCTTGTGGATGAGATGTCTCATCTCTATGGGGCATTCGGTGCAGCTGTCCTGCTTACCCCTGAGGCAGCAGGAGAAGTGACGGATATCAAGTCGCCCAAGGACCTGATCCAGGACATAAAGCCACAGAGAAAATATGCCTGCGCCCCCCTGGAACTGAAGCTGTCCGATTACCCGGATTTTGAGGGTATCAGACATTATCCATACGCGGTCAGGACGAGAAAGACCCCTGAGAAGGTCGAGGTGGATGTATATCAGGAGCTGCCAAGAGGCGGGATTGAGAGGGTTTATCTCGGCATAGACATCGGCTCCACAAGCACCAAGGCCGTGATGGTCGATGAGCAAAAGAATGTCCTGGCCGGGTTTTACACCTGGACCGCCGGCAGGCCGGTCGATTCCCTCTGCGCGATTTTTGAGGCAATCGATGATTATATTACCCATGAGGGGATTGCAATCGAGGTGATTGGTGCAGGGACTACAGGCTCGGGCAGAAAGCTTATCGGCAAGATCATCAATGCGGATATGGTCATTGACGAGATAACGGCTCATGCACGTTCCGCCTGTGAGCTGATGCCCGATGTAGACACTATTATCGAGATCGGCGGGCAGGATTCCAAGTTCACTACATTAAGGAACAAGGCAGTCACTTTCTGCGCCATGAACACCATCTGCGCCGCCGGCACAGGTAGCTTCATCGAAGAGCAGGGCAAAAAAATGGGCTGCCCGCTTGATGAGTATCAGGGAAGGGCAGAGGGCAGAGGAGCCCCCATGGCATCGGACAGATGCACGGTCTTCATGGAGCGGGACATAAATTATTACTTGAGCGAGGGATACAGCCCCGATGAAGTGCTGGCAACCGCCCTCCACTCCGTGAGGGAAAATTACCTCACAAAGGTGGCTATTGAGGCAAGCATTGGTGAGACCATATGCTTCCAAGGTGCTACGGCAAAGAACAGGGCCCTTGTGGCGGCCTTTGAGCAGAGGCTCGGCAAGCCTATCCATGTGTCTCGATACTGCCATCTCACGGGCGCCTTGGGTGTGGCGCTCCTGCTCTTGGATGAAGGTGTAACCTCAGAGCAATTTCGAGGGGTTAACCTCTATATGAAAGAGATCCCGGTGCATTCCGAGGTCTGTTCGCTGTGCACCAACCACTGCAAGCTGACGGTTGCCGAGCTTGATGGTGAGGAACTGGCCTACGGGTTCCTCTGCGGGAGGGACTATCATGTCAAAGCGCATATTGATAACAATACCTCCGGATTCGATCTCTTAAAGGCACGGGCAAAGGCGTTTTCATTCCCGAAGAGAAGTATCCAAGAAGAACGTCTCACCATCGGGATACCCGATGCCCTCCACCTCAGTGAAGACCTGGAGTTCTGGAGGTATTTCTTTGATGCACTCTCGATAAAGACCGTAACGAGCAAGGGGTATGTGGATGCCGTCAAAGAGGGGAAGAAGATTTCCGGAGCGGAGTTCTGTGCACCGCTCACGGCACTGCACGGCCATGTGGGTTACCTCCTCGGCAAGGCCGATTATGTTTTCCTGCCGTTCTACCTGGAGGACAAGCAGAAGACAAAGGACATAAGGAGGCAGTACTGCTACTACACCCAGTATGCACCCTCACTGGCGGCCTCGGCTTTTCCAGGAGAAGAGGGAAGGATTTTAAGGCCTCTCATCAAGTACCTTTACAATGCATTCCATGCAAAGGTGCAGCTCTATCGCATGATAAAAACCATCATCGGCAGAAGGGTCGGCTTCTTAGATGTTTCAACGGCCTATGAAAAGGCCCTCGAATTCAAGGAGCACTCGCTTGAAGACCTATCCCAACAATTCCAGAGAGAAATTTCAGGTACCGACGGGGTATCGGTCGTACTCCTTGGGAGGCCGTATACCGTGCTGTCCCCTGTCATGAACAAAGGGATCATCGATCTTTTTGCATCAAAGGGGATCAAGGTCTTTTCTCATGACATGCTCCCGGTGAATGGTCACAAATCCGATAAGAATCTTATGGAGCTCCTCGATGAGCTTCCCTGGAAGCATGCTGCAAACATCTTGCATGCAGCAGATCTTTCAGCCAAGACCGATGGGCTCTATCCTGTCCTGGTGACCTCCTTTCGATGCTCGCCGGATTCCTTTGTGGCAGAGTATTTCAAGAAACTCCTCGATTCATATGCGAAGCCGTATCTCATCCTGCAGCTCGATGAGCATGATTCGAATGTGGGGTACGAAACCAGGATCGAGGCTGCCATCAGGGCATTCAGGAACCACTTCGTGAGGGTTAGAACACATAAACCTCAGGCACCACAAAAGAGTATAATTCCGGTGAAGTCATTTGCAGACAGGACCCTGTATTTCCCGAACTGGGACCATTTGAGCTGCAGGCTTATCGTTGCATCACTCAAGCGGGAAGGTATCGATGCGCGGCTTACCGAGGGGAGCGAGTCGAGTCTTCTGACAGGCCTTAAATATAACACCGGCCAGTGCATCCCCATAAATATCATGGCCCAGGAATTCATCGATTCCATGCTGAAGCACGATATGGACCCCTCACGGTGCGTGCTGTGGATGTGCAGTGGTACAATCGCATGCAATCTGAAGATGATCCCGCACCATATCAAAAACATCCTCAACACCCATGGCAAGGGTATGGAACGTGCGGATGTGTACCTTGGAGAGATCTCCATGATGGATATATCTTTGCGCGCCACCGTGAACGCATACCTTGCCTTCATGTTCGGGGGCCTGCTCAGAAGGGTCGGGTGCAAGATACGGCCTTATGAAACCGTGAAAGGGATGACCGAGAAGGTCATGGAAGATGGTTTACATATCCTCGATGAGGCATTCCAGGGATTACAGTCCAAGGAGGATGCCCTCAAGGAGGTAGTATCTCTCTTTGAGAAGATTCCTAAGAGGGTAGAGAAAAGGCCCCAGGTGGCGATCTTCGGTGATGCCTATGTCAGGGACAATGATTTTGCCAACCAGGGTCTCATCCGTTTCATCGAGGAACAGGGCGGGGAGGTCATTACCACCCCGGACATTTCTTTCTTAAAGATGATCGCAAGCCCGTATTTTAAGAAGTGGATTATTGAAGGCGAGTATCTCTTTGCCATCTTATCGAAGGCATATTGGACCGCCTTAGAGCTCATCGAAAGAAAATACTACCGGTACTTCGAGACAATCCTGAACGAGCCCGTCCATGAGTATAGAGACTCTACGCAGAAGATCCTTGCAGGATACAACCTCCTGCCGGAACATACCGGAGAATCGATGGAAAACATTATAAAAAGCCACTATATCAAGAAGTATCACCCCGATGTCTCCCTTTTCGTCCATACAAGCCCGGCATTCTGCTGTCCGGCCTTGGTTACCGATGCCCTGGCAAAGAAGATCGAGGAGACGACCGGGGTCCCTATGGTGAATATCACCTATGACGGTACGTGCAGTGCAAAAAACAGCGCAGTGATCCCTTATCTCGCATTTTCAGACAAAGAGGCGAAGCGGCATGTACATGACATGGGCCGGATTGAACGATTTTTAGGAAAATAATAAATGGTTATACTCTCCCCTTCTGTGCCTTGCAGATACCCCATCGCATAATCAGCTCGACGATGAAAGGGAAGTGCCGCTTCATGAAATAGATGAATTTTCCATCTGCACCGGGGATAATGATGAAGGTACCGCGTTTGATGCCCTCGATAAGCGCCCTGGCGACTTCATCCGGGTGCAGGATCAACTTTTTCCTGATCAATTTTTAAACCGGCTGCGGCAGGACCCCGGCTTTCTCCGCCACGGGTTTTATCATGAGGCTCATCCTGCCTTCTCCTGAACGATGCAAGCGGACTGAGGGGAGGATTCATCGTGATCAGGTTCATTTTATTTCCTAAAGACCTGCAGCAATCCAGAAGGTAATCGATCTGCTCCCTGGTATGGGAGGCCATTACGGTGAATCTAATCCTGGACTGGTTTCTCCTTACAGCAGGCCATCTGACGCATGGCCCGTATATCCCGTAGTCAACCAGACGCCGGGAGAATTCCACCCCTTTATCGTCTTTGCCGATCAATATGGGGATGATCTGGGTCTCGCTGGAAAAGGTATTGAACCCCAGATTCTTAAAGCCTTCCTTCAAATGGTTGGTATTCTCCCATAACTTCGTTCTTAAAGTCGGGTCGTTTTCCATGAGATCGATTGCGGCAATAATGGTTGCAGCCGTGACCGGGGGCATGGCTGCCGAGAACATATACGACCGGGAAGCTACCCGGAGATAACGTATCAGATCCTCCGATCCTACTACATACCCACCCACAGCTCCAACGGATTTGCTGAAAGTTCCCATTATGATGTCAATGTCCTCCATGGGTTTCAGGTGAAAATGTTCAATAGTCCCGTGTCCATGGGCTCCGAGAACGCCTGTGGCATGGGCTTCATCCACCATGGTGACCGCATCATATTTCTTCGCCAGGTATGCTATCTGATCGAGAGGGGCGATATCACCATCCATGCTGAAGACACCGTCGGTTATTATAAGCTTGCGCCTGCGGCGATGGCGTTTCAGCTTTGCTTCCAGAACATTCATATCCTTGTGAGGATACACCACGGTCCTTGCCCCGCTCAATCTACACCCGTCAATAATGCTTGCATGATTCAAGTCGTCGGAAAAAACCATGCCTCTTCTCATGAAGAAATAACGGGGAGAAATCTTCAGCAGGTCGAGGAACCCTGATATGGCACCGATATTCGCTGAATAACCGGTGGGAAATATAATGGCTGCCTCTCCGCCCTTAAAAGCGGCTATTTTCCGTTCTGCCTCCTCATGGATCTTGAGGTTTCCGGATAAGAGGCGGGAACCTCCCGAACCTGTCCCGTATTTTTCAATAGCCTCATGGGCTGCTTCCTTGATTTCGGGATGGGATGTAAGCCCCAGGTAATTATTGGAAGAGAACATCAATAACTTTTTTCCATTCACAAAAACTTCAGGGTTTGCTCCGCCGTCAATAACGGGGATATCCGGATAGATCTGTTTCTTCTCTGCCAATTTATTAAAAGCGCGGATATACTTCATCTGATAAGACCTCCCATTTTTAGGGGTAACCGCAACATTCGCTCTACCAGGTGCCTGAGATCTCGTCCAAGCCTATCCATCTTCAAGACAAACAGTGGGTCACCTTCTCGTAAAGACTTCAGATCAGCATCCAAGCCATAGACACCGATTCTCCGGGAAAACAGCGTGCAATGCAGGTGGGACGGCAGAATATGCCCGTGGTCTTCACCCCTACAATGAAGATACCTTTCAAAGAAGAAACGCTATTGTTATTTTCATACCTCGCTCACTTCAAAGATCCACCCACGTTTGCTTTCTTCTCTGCCGGGATCACCGGATTATCCCTGAGAATACGGATATTGCCTTTCTCTTCGATAGATCCACTGTATCCCCTCATAAGGGCTTCAGGATTCTCCAGCAAATCTTTGACCTCTTTCTGCAGCAATGAAACGTAATATCCATGAAAAATGCGGTGGTCCATAGTCATGCATAGCTTCAAAACCGGCCTGACTACAAGTTTACCATTTTGCACCCAGGGCTTTTCTTTTATCTGGGTAATAACCATCAGAAGACCACTCCTTGCAACAGGGACAAGTGGGCCATATGCTGATTCAATACCTTGCATGCCCACTGATGAGATGATAGCCGACCCGAAAGGGTCATCCGGAAAGCCAAAGCGGGAGAGATCCAAATCGAATCTGTTGACAAGTACGCTTGCAATTTTCAAGATCCACCGGGTTAAAGAGATTGAAAAATGCCCGAGGAGATCTTCGGCAGCCTGATATGTCGGTCCATGGTTGTTTCTCACCGCCATGGCTCCCTCCCGGATCTCACGAGCAATCTCGGATACACTCTTTTGATCAACATCCTTCAATTTTATTCCTGAAATATCATCACCGAATTTCGTTGAAATGAGGAGTTGAAAATCGACTGTTTTACGCCTGTAGATCCTGTTTGATTCTATCTTTGCATTTATCTGAGGATATTTTCGATAGGCCATAGCAAGAGCCTTGGTGCAAAGATGGGTGATAGTTATTTTTTCTCCTGTCAGCTTCCGCTGAGACTTAATCCAGGCAAGAGCATTGCTCATATCAATGCTGAGACTGCTGAATATAAACGGCTCTTCAGGGGTTTTCCACATGGCATTGGCCATCTTGAAAAAAGTTGGGACCTTTTTTACTTTGCTAAATCTGGCTTTTCTCATTCTCAACATGATTCCAACCCTCCTCTCAAGGTGAAGTCGGATATTCTCTTGATTAGGGTCCTTGCTGTTGAAAAGGAAGAAGCTGGTCTACTAAATTAATTCAAGCGTTTTACCAGGAACAATCTAGTACTCAGATAACATTTATTCTTGATTGTCTATAATTATGAGAGGTAACCTCATGCCTCGAGAGATCTGATAATTGCCATGCAATCCTCTTTGCCCATGATCTTGGGAACGGGATAGGTGGGGTTGCATTCATACAATGCACGTTCCGCGATGGTCGGGATGTCTTCATCTTTAATGCAGTCAAACTTGTTCGGAATGTTCATTCTGCTGTTCAGCGCTTTAACGGCTTCGATAAAAGCCCTGGCCTTTTGAGACCGGCTCATGCCGAACTTGGAAACACCGGCAACCTCCGCAAGCTCAGCCAGAGGTTTGTGCACTGCTTCGCCGAACCATTCAAGGATATAAGGCATGATAACAGACATGGCGAGACCGTGAGGAACACCGTACATGCCGCCGAGGTTATGACCGATCCCGTGGACATAACCGACGCCGCCGCGTGTGAATGAATATCCTGCATAATAGGAAGCAAGCAGCATCTGCCCGCGTGCCTCGAGGTCTTTACCGTTCTTATAAGCCTTTTCAACATTGTTGAAGATCATCTCTACTGCCAGAACAGCCTTTATACGGGTTTCTGCATTGTTATAGAATTTTCCGATGTAGGACTCAACCGCATGGGTCAGGGCATCCATACCTGTCGTTGCGGTAATGTGAGGCGGAAGACCAACAGTAAGTACCGGGTCAAGAACCGCGTATCTCGGACGGATAACAGGGTCGTTGATCGGATATTTTTCATGCGTTTGCGTGTTCGATACCACGGCTGCTATGGTGGTTTCGGAACCTGTACCTGCTGTTGTCGGAACTGCGAAAAGGACCGGGGGGAAAAGAGATCCCATTTTAACCGCGGGCATTATTACCTTGAACAAACCTCTCATCTTTGTAACCGGACGGTTCGGCCGGGCAACCCGTGCGCCGGTAACCTTTGCGCAATCCATGGGTGAACCGCCGCCGAAAGCTATGATGGCCTGACAGTTGTTTGCCTTGTAGATCTTAAATGCAGCTTCGATGTTGTCGATGGTAGGGTTGGGTTGTACCTGGTCATAGAGTGAATACTTGATGCCTGCGTGACCGAGGGCCTCAAAGAGAGAATCGAGCAGGCGAAGACCCATAAGGCCGGGGTCGGTAACCACAAGAACGCTGGTGATCTCTTTGTTTCTGATGACCAGAGGAAGTTTTATTATGCTGTCCGTGCCTTCGATGATCTCGGGTTCAATCCAGGGGATAAAATTCATTCCAAAACCCATGATGAACTGATACGTACGATAATACGCCTTCTTTAATGCCCACACGATGATTACCTCCCCGATGTTTGATTTCTCAGTTGATTGTAACACACCATAAAAGTAATTTCTATTACCCAACGCCCGTATCCGTTCGCGTACTTATGCAGAAGGACTCGTATTGGGAGGGGACATGTTTCAGGAAGAGATAGAGGAGATGTTAAAGAGGAAGGTAAAGCATGGGAAAAAGGAGAGGCCGAAGAAGAAGAGAGATAATGGTCTATGGCCCCATTTTTATTTCTTGCCGTTCGCTTTCTAAAAATTAATAACATAAAATGTTAGAAGTCAAGACTAGACCCAAATATTTTCCCTAAGGTCCTGAAATATCCACGACAGTGATTCGTAGCCGGTGTCGATCTGCTTCAGGGATAAGTGATTCTAGTGCGATTTTGAGATCGGCTGCATTAGTTGGACGATTGATGCCATCAGGAAGCTTCGGCATCATCCGATCCCTTGCCTCCCCTGACCATAGAACGAGATAAATGCCAAGTCCGCCAGCTTTTGCATCGCGAGTATATAAGCGATCAAGTTGTGTACGCCAAGCCGTCCAAAGTTCAGCGTGGTAGTGGTGTTTGACCTCTATAGGCAGAAGCCGTTCGGTTCCCTGCAAAACCATCAAATCGCATTCCTTGTCTGCAATCATGTGGTGTTCGACTGTAACGATAAGACCATGCGCCTTAATCCTGTGCTGTAGATCTTCTGCCAATAATCCCGAGCAAACTTCTTCGCGCTTTGGCTTGACGAGATTGCGCCCACTTTCGTTCCAATAAGCCCTGTACCTTTCTCTTTGTGTCCTTGTTATTTCATAAGCGAGATCACCAAGGTGAGCGACTATGAAGGCCAAGAGGTCATTGGGGGTGGCAGGTTCGCAATTCCGAATCGCTTCTGCGACTTGCTCAGGAGACGCGAATGTAAAACTGGATTCACGCCGCTGCTTTTCGTATTGCGCCCTATGATGTCTGATCAGATTGCGGTAGCTTGCCAAACCATCTTCATTTTCCAATCGTTCAAGTTGGGTACCAGCGTCTGCTGAACCTTCAGCTGCTAACAGTTTTATTTGATTGGTGACAAATTCTGAGGCATCCCATGGGTTTCGACTACCACTCCAACCATTGGACGGATATCCAACATTGGTAAACCGCTGTCCCACAGCCATAATTACTTCCGCGCGTTGTGCTGGTGTAAGACGGACAGCTCTCCTATTTTCATAATGGTCACCTTTGATGTTTTCTATGGCTTCCCATAAAGGGGTATCCGCTTCCGACATAAGGGTTCTCCATGGAGCCAGATACCTATTTGGATCAATAACGAAAAAGGAAGTGCTCCATATAGTCCGCACTTCCGCTGACAATTCGTTCCGGGCAAGTTCGACCTCACCGATTACAAGGGCCTCCCGTTGATCCTGGTGCAGAAGAACCGATACCAGTTTGCCGACTGTTTCATGATCGTCATTGATTCCAGCCTTTAAAACTTCTGCTGATAAGGATGCTAGAAATTGTTGAGAATTTGGGTCCTGCTTAAGTATATAAAATCCGGGCAAATCTCTACGTTTATTCATAGCACTCAAGATCCACATTTCCTTTAGAACGGATTTAACAACGCTTGGATTTTGACCCACTTCTTGAAGAATCCATGCTGATAGCGTTTCATCTTGGCCCGGGACCTTGTCCCCGGAATTTAATTCAGTGACCACTGCCGCGATGCAATGCGACAGTGCTCCCTCGGGCACTTTCAGGCCCGCTTTGAGTCGTAAGAAGACCGACAGGCTCAATAAGATGTGAGTGCGAGGAATGCTATTCGCAAGCCAACTCTCGATTACTTCATCCTTCTTAGGAATGTTTGGATTTTCCGCATACCGGATGAATCCCAGGACAAGAGCGTCTGATATTTCGTCATTCGTCATGCTGACAAGGCGTTCTTGTGCGCTAGTGACGTTTTCAATTTCGTAGAAAAATCCTTCATAGAAAATAGCTGCCCATGCAAGTGCGCCCTCCTCTTTTCCTTCTTGAATGGTCGTGAGGCGAGGTTTGAGGAAGGCAATGTTTTTGGCACGGTTCACTGAATATTTGTGTCTTTCTTTCTCATGACTCTTCCACTGATCCTTTCTCCATTTTTCGATCTTGCAACTTTTCCAGTTCCCTAGTGCCTTTGCTACATCCTGTCGTCGTTCCAACAAATCCAGACCTGCTTCAGCAAGCGCAACAGAGCCTCCTTCCGCCGGAAACCAGGAAAGATAAATACGGAAGAGATCTGCTGCATGTTCCGGATCCTTTTCTTTCTCAGCACGTGATAGGAAAAATTGACATTGGGGAATGGGCCACACCATCACTGGCAGCAATTGCCAAAGGTTGTGGGCAATAAAAAGCCAGAATGAATGTTCCTCTTTAGGCACGGCATTGACGAATAGTTCGAAAACCTCTTCAAAAAGAAATGGCTCCTGTTCAAATCGTGTTCTTAGAGATGCGATAGTTTTCTCGTCTTTGTGATCCCTGCTACCCCATATATGTCGAAGCCAATTGGCCAGTTGCATGGGCTTGATCGGTTCAGAGCTCTCAAGCCGACGCTTCAACCATTCATCGAAAATTGATCGAAGCCCGTAACGATCCTTATTAGTAGGCATCAGCACTCGTGATGCGTTATCGAGAATCAAATCCAAGTCTGCATCAGACGCCAAAGCGATCAGTGAATAAAAGCGGCCGATAGCACGCTGTTCTTCCTTGACTGAAGCAATCTGTTCCATGATCGAAAGCAAACGCGAGGCCACGCTGCTGAATGCCAGTGTTAGGCGGAGAATATCTATTCGTACTACAGGGGCTGTTTTGTCATCTTTTGCTTCGGCAAGTACACAGTCGAGAGCATCCAGTTGCACACAATCGTTTTGGACAGATTTGGCAAAAGCCTTTAATGCATTTGATCTAAGCCAGATATTGTCGTGTTTTTCCAACACCATATCGCGTACAATCCCATCCAGCCCTATATTCTCTGTGCTATTGGTAATCGCTTGGAGGGCAGCGATTTTCAGATGAACTTCGGTAGTAGGGTCTTGGAGGAGTTCTCTAATGATTTTAGCTGTGTTTAGATTAGCGAGGTCACGAAACGTGCCGCGATCGTCATCGTTTGTAAGAAACCACGGATCTCTAAGTCGTCGAAGTCCTGTCCAGATTGCGCATTGTGCGCTCGGTGGCAAAACACTGGCGTCGCCATATGTAGCAACACCATAAGGATCAAGCTCGACGTAGTCCTCGGCGAGAGGTCCAAGCTTGCACATCATCCAGGCAAAAAGTCCTCGGAGCGAGGAAACTGGCCTCCCATCGACCCCGCATATAAGTGCCATTACTCGGTCAATTGGAAGGCCGCTCTGAATGCGCCGAGATAAATCCTCTGCAGCCAAGAATTCTGCAATTGTACGGTGGACAAATTCGAAGCGATCTACTCCTTGGGAGGTAAAAAGTCGCCGTCTTAAGACAGCATCAATGGCATTGCTGTCCGGATACGGCACAACCGAAAGCCTAAAATAACCATTTCCAACCACTGGCTCGACGCGCGAAATGCCAACCGAGTTGGAAAGGAGTAAAACAGAAGCGGCTGCCCCTGCAGCTTTCCTCAAATCTATAAGATCAGGTCTGGCCACTCCACGCACAACATGCTGAATATTAGTTTCCTTAATCTGCTCAGAAATACCTATCTCATATGCTTCAAACTTGTTCTGTGGCCTCTTATGGCTTGCCCAAGCCCGCGCCAAGAGTTCAAGAGTCTGGGGGTTGCCAAGCAGCTTTCCGAGCCCTGCTGATTCGACTTCACCCAGAAATACAACCGGGTTCGGTACTACCCCCTGCACAGCATTCAGAATTTCATCACGTGAGAGAGGCAGGAGTTCAAGAACAACGACGCGTCCGGTTGCGCTGGCTACCCTGAGAACATCTTGATCAATTGAGCCGAACCAGTCCGCCGCTCTGCACGATAATCGAAATTTCGGCTTTTTTAGAGAACACAGCGTCTTGGCAACTTCGGCGCTCGCATCTTGTCCGCTGGCAACTGTTCTATATTCGTCAAGTGCATCAAGGAATAGTGCATCACCTACTGCAGAATGAGGGTCAACCAGAAAATTTCGGACGGTCATGTAATTAGTGCCCATCCGGAAACCCTTGTTTACAAAGAGCCAACGCTCTGAAAACGGGTCGAATTATCCCCTTCTTTGCCTTTAATATGTCCGATATACGCTCAGAAGGGAAGATATCTCCATT